>JAAUYB010183776.1_pt1 | contig 85252 bp, 84 predicted proteins | sample 7278071 | NCBI WGS metagenome assembly JAAUYB01 (sample SAMN14350121, study PRJNA611818) | marine sediment metagenome | isolation source: surface marine sediment (1.8m) | place: French Polynesia: Moorea | collected 2018-08
TATTTCCGGTCAGATGAAGGAGCCATGGACGTCAAAGCAGCGATAGGGCCGATGCGCGCGGCGCTCTACCGCGATGCGGCGGCGGCGCGGGAGGCCGTGGTGGCGGCGTTTGCGCCGGGGGCGGCGGTGCGGCTGGCGTTTCCGTTCGAGGATCTCGACGGTGGACCCGGGCTTTGGGGGCAGGCACTGGCGCCGCTCTTGTCGGCGTGGCCGGATCTGGAGCGGCGGGACCACATCGTGGTCGCGGGCGAGGACGAGCACGGCGCCGTCTGGGTCGGCTGCGGCGGCTATTACTGCGGCACCTCGCAGGCGCCGTTTCTGGGCATCCCGACCACCGGGCACGCGGTGGCGATGCGGTTCCACGAGTTCTTCCGGATCGAGGGCGGCCAGGTCGTCGAGATGCAGGCGCTGTGGGACATCCCCGAGGTGATGCTGCAGGCCGGCATCTGGCCGATGGTGCCGTCCTTGGGCCGCGAATGGCACGTGCCGGGGCCGGCCACGGGCGACGGGCTGGGGCCGCACGACCCGGCGCGGTCGGAGGCCGCGCGGGCGCATGTCGTCGAGATGCTGGCCTACCTGACCCGTCACCCCAGCCAGGGCGGCCCAGACGTGATGCAGATGGAACGCTTCTGGCACCCCAAGGTGATGTGGTACGGGCCCTCGGGCATCGGCAGCGCGCGCGGCATCGACGGCTTTCGCCGGCACCACCAGATCCCGTTCCTCAACGCCATGCCGGACCGCGGCCAGGCGCGCGACGACCTGACCTTCCATTTCTTCGCCGAGGGCGATTACGTGGCCGTCACCGGCTGGCCGAACATGCGCCAGACGCTGTCGGGCGGCGGCTGGCTGGGGCTGGCGCCCACGGGGCAGGTGCTGGAGATGCGGTCGTTGGATTTCTGGCGGGTCGAGGACGGGCTGATCCGCGAAAACTGGGTGATGGTGGATCTCTTGAGCGTCTACGACCAGCTTGGCATCGACGTCTTCGCCCGCATGAAGGAGCTTTCGGGATGGACCAGCGGATCAGCCTGATCACGCTCGCCGTGGCCGACCTCGACCGCGCGGCGGCGTTCTATGAGGCGCTCGGCTGGCGGCGGGTCGACAGCCCCGACGGGATCGTCGCCTTCGATCTGATCGGGCAGACGCTGGGGCTTTACCCGCGCGATATGCTGGCCCGCGACATGGGGCTGGCGCCGGACGAGATCGGCGGGTTTTCCGGCATCACCCTGGCCCACAACGTCGCCTCCAGGCAAGCGGTCGCGGCACTCTACCAGGCCGCGCTGACCGCCGGGGCGCGCGCGATTAAACCGCCGCACGACGTCTTCTGGGGCGGCCATATCGCCTATGTCGCCGACCCCGACGGCCATGTCTGGGAGATCGCGCACAACCCGTTTTCGCCGCTCGGCCCGAACGGCGAGTTCCAATGGAACGGCGCGGGATGAGGCGGCCGGGCAGCTTCACCGCGCTCGAAGCGCTCGGCCGGCAGCGGCTCAGCCGGCATTTCGAGATGCGCAACTTCATGCATTCCGAAATCGCCAACTTCCACCGCCTGCCGAATTATCCCGACGATCCGGACCTCGCCCTGGCGGCGGGGCGGATGCTCGCCGAACACCTGCTCGAGCCGCTGGTCGAGACCTTCGGGCCGATCGACATCCGCTCGGGCTATCGCCACGCCGAGATGAACGAGTTCGGGTCCCGGCTGAAGCCGCAGAAATGCGCCAGGAACGCGGCCAACTACGCCCACCACATCTGGGACATCCGCGACGCGAAAGACCGGATGGGGGCCTGCGCCACCGTCGGCATCCCGTGGTTCGCAGCGCAGTACAACCGCGGCCGCGACTGGCGCGATCTTGCCTGGTGGCTCTACGACCACCTGGATTTCCAAGAGGCCTATTTCTTCCCCAAGAACGCCGCCTTCAACCTCACCTGGCGCGAGGGTCACCGCCAGCAGCGCATCCTCAGCTACATCCGGCCCAAGGGCACGCTGGTCAAACCCGGTACCACGCCGGACCCCGACCGCCACACCCGTTACGCCGATTTCCCGCCGTTCCGCGGCATCCGCTATCCCGCCATCCCTGGAGACGCACCATGAGCCTGCCCCGAACGCCGTCCTTCCGCCTCGACGGGCGCCGCGCGCTGGTGACCGGCGGGTCGCGCGGCATCGGGCTCGGCTGTGCGGTGGCCTGCGCCGAGGCTGGGGCCGAGGTCGTCATAGCCGCACGCGGCAAGGCAGAGCTGGGCGCAGCGGTGGCCGAGATGCAGGATGCCGGGCTGAATGCCGACGGCCATCCGCTGGACGTCACCGACCTGGCCGCGGTGCGCGGCTATTTCGCGGCCCACGGGCCCTTCGACATCCTGGTCAATTCCGCCGGCATGGCGCGGCACGGGCCCGCGCTCGACACCACGCCGCAGGATTTCGACGCGGTGACCGCGGTGAACATCCGCGCGGCTTATTTCCTGGCGCAGGAGGCCGCGCGGGGCATGGCCCAGGGCGGCTCGATCATCCAGATCTCCAGCCAGATGGGCCATGTCGGCGGGCAGGAGCGGGCGGTCTATTGCGGCACCAAACATGCCGTCGAGGGCATGACCAAGGCGATGGCCATCGAATGGGGCGCCAAGGGCATCCGGGTCAACACCGTCTGCCCCACCTTCATCCGCACACCGCTGACCGAGCCGACCTTCGCCGACCCCGACAAGGTCAAGTGGATCGAGGGCAAGATCAAGCTTGGGCGCATCGGCGAGATCGAGGACATCATGGGTGCGGTGGTCTACCTGGCCTCGGACGCCTCCGCTTTGGTGACCGGCACGTCAATCCTGGTCGACGGGGGCTGGACGGCGGGCTGATGGCACGCGAGCGCATCACAAGCCAACAGGTGGCAAAACGCGCCGGCGTCAGCCAATCTGCGGTCAGCCGGGTGTTCTCTGGCGCGTCTGCGTCGAAGGAAACCGCGCGCAAGGTCCGCGAAGCGGCCGAAGCGCTTGGGTACCGCCCCAACGTCCTGGCGCGGTCGCTGATCACCGGACGCTCGCGGATCATCGGCCTGGTCGTCGCCTATCTGGAAAACCAGTTCTACCCCGACGCGCTGGAACGGCTTTCGAACGCGCTGCAGTCTCGCGGCTACCACATTCTGATCTTCACCGCCTCCGGCCGGGGTGAGGGCGTGGACCGGGTGATCCAGGACCTGCTCGACTACCAGGTCGACGGCATCGTCACCGCCTCGGTGGGCGTCAGCGACGAGTTGACCCGCCGGTGCGAGGCCGCCGGCATCCCTGTGGTGCTGTTCAACCGCGGCCAGGACGACCCGCGCCTCGCCGAGGTCACCAGCGACAATGTCGGCGGTGCGCACAAGATCGCGGAGTTTCTCGCCGCAGGCAGGCACCGCAGGATTGCCCATATCAGTGGCTGGCAGGGCTCATCCACGGGCCGCGACCGGGCGCAGGGCTTTCGCGACGGCCTCGCCGCCGCCGGCCTGGACCTGACGCGCGAGATCGATGGCCTCTACCAGCGCGACACTGCCGCGGCCGCCGCGCTTGAAATGTGCCGCCAAGATCGCCCAGACGCGATTTTCGTCGGCAACGACCACATGGCCTTCGGCGTGATGGACGCCCTGCGCTACGACCTGGGCCTGAAGATCCCCGAGGGCATCTCGATCGTCGGTTACGACGACGTGCCGATGGCCGCCTGGCCGGCCTACAAGCTCACCACTTTGCGCCAGCCCTCAGGCCGGATGGTCGAGGCCACCGTGGAGGCACTGATGAAACATATCGAAGACCCCGCCGCCCCGGTCGAGAAAACCAAGATCCCCGGGCCCCTGATCCTACGCGGCTCGGCGCGCATTCCAGAAGGATGGACATGAAAGGCTTCGACAGCAAATTCAAGGATTTCCCGGACTATATCCTCGGCATCACCAAGGAGGTCTGGGAAGACCGCGGCATCGCCACGCTGCACCGCTATTACGCGCCTGACATCGTCGTGCGTTCGCCGACGTCGGTCGTCGTCGGCAACGATGGGGTCATTGCGGCCACCATGGCCACGTTGGCCGAATTCCCCGACCGCCAGCTTTTGGGCGAAGACGTGATCTGGTGCGGCACGCCTGAAGACGGAATGCTCAGCTCGCACCGGATTCTGTCGACCGCCACGCATACCGGCGACGGTGTCTACGGCAAGGCCACCGGCAAAACGCTGAAATACCGGATCATTGCCGACTGCCATGCCATCGCCAACCAGATCAACGACGAATGGCTGATCCGCGATCAGGGTGCCATCGTGCGGCAACTGGGCTTGGATCCCAAAGACTACGCCCGCCGGCTAATCGAAAACGAGGGCGGACCGGAGACCTGCGTCCAACCCCTCACCCCAAAGACCGACCGCGCCGGCCCCTACACCGGCCGCGGTAACGACAATGAACACGGGGCCCGCTACGCCGACCTGCTCACCCGGATCATGGGCGCCGACATGGCCGCGATTCCCACCGAATACGACCGTGGCGCGCAGCTCGACCTGCCGGGCCATGTCACCGCCCATGGCCATCCTGCTGCTGACCGGTTCTGGATGGGCCTCCGCGCCTCTTTCCCCTCGTCCAAGTTCACCATCCACCACGTCATCGGTCGCGACGACCCGGCCATGCCGCCCCGCGCCGCCCTGCGCTGGTCGCTCACCGGCAAGCACGACGGCTGGGGCGCCTTCGGCACGCCCACGGGTGCCGAGGTCTACATCCTCGGGCTCTCCCACGCCGAATTCGGCCCCCGCGGCCTGCGCCGCGAATGGGTGGTCTACGATGAATCGGCAATCTGGAAACAGATCCTGCTGCAGACGGGGGACCTCTGATGCAAGCCTCCACCGCAACGATCCACGCCACCCGCGACTTCGACCTCGATGTCGAAATGCTCTGGGCCCACTGGACCAGCCCCGAGACCCGCCAAAGGTGGGAGGCCGGCACCGACACCGGCATGACCTACGACGCCTTCGACACCCGCACTGGCGGCGTCGAAACGGTTCGCATCGTGCACGAGGGCGCCGAGATCGGCCACATGACCCAGCACCACCACCGGGTCGAGCCAACCCATCTTTTGGCCTCCTCCACCACCGGCACCTTCGGCGGCGTCACGACCATGCTGATGACCCTGGTCATAGAATTCGAGGCCACCGAAACCGGCAGCCGCCTCAACGCCGTTTCCCAAGTTACCGACCTCACGGGCCGCGACGTCCAGGCCGAGCATGAAAAGGGATGGACCTGGATCCTGAACCGCTTTCAGGCCGACATCGACGAATTCGGCCCCATCACCAACCCCAAGGACACGCCATGACCCCGCAAGAAATGGAAGCCAACATCGTCCGCTACGGCGACCTCAAACCCTGCCGCACCGCCTTCATCGACGCCCACACGCCGGGCTCGGACCAGAAGGAGAACTTCACCGTGATTGGCGGCGGCGTCAGCGAGGCCGCTGACCAGCACGTGCACATTACCGAGACGCCGGGATTTAACATCGGCGCCGCGGGCCAGCCGCCGAAATGCCGCAACTCGCTGCATTCGCACCGCACTGCCGAGGTGTTCTTCGTTCTGAAAGGCCGCTGGCGGTTCTTCTGGGGCCGCTGGGGCAAAGCCGGAGAAGTCGTGCTGGAAGAGGGCGACATCTTCAACATTCCCACCGGCATTTTCCGTGGCTTTGAAAACATCGGCACCGATTACGGGATGATCATGGCGATCCTCGGTGGCGACGACGCTGGCGGCGGCGTGATCTGGGCCCCGCAAGTGATCGAAGAGGCGCAGGCGCACGGCCTGGTTCTCAGCGAAGAGGGCAAGCTCTACGACACCAAAAAAGGCGCCGACCTGCCCGACGGCGTCGGCCCCATGCCGCTCTTGACCGACGATGAACTCAAGGCTTACCCCGAGCCCACGACGGCCGACGTCATCCCGGGCTACGTCGCCCGCTACTGGGACCTGGTCGCTTTGGCCGACAAGGAACCGGCCCAAGTCATCGGCGAGACCGGTGTCTTGCGCGACAAGCCGGGCTTCGAGGTCGCTTTTCTCACCCGCGCCTCCGCCACACCCGAGATGCATGAGCATGACCGCCCCTCGGTTCTGATGCCGGTCAAGGGCCACTGGCACCTGACTTGGGAGGGCGGAGAATCCACCCTCGCGCCCGGCGACACAGCTCTGGTCCCGGCGAACGTCTCGCACACCGCTACACCGTCCATGTCCGGCGAAGCCGCGCTCTACCACGTGGTCGGCACCGACGATCCGGCGGGGGCGACATGGACCGGCTGAGCGCGCATCGGCGTCTTTCGTTCAGCGACCTGATGCCAGGTTCGTCCGCTTGCAAAGCGCCGCGGCCCCGCTACGGTGGCGGCAAATCGCACCGACGTAATACCGACGTTTTACCGACGTGATACAGACACCGGAATCGGAGGGGTCATGACCCGGATTCTCACCACCCATGTGGGCAGCCTGCCGCGGAGCCAAGAGGTCGTCGATTTCATCTTCGCCCGCGAGCGCGAGGAGGATTACGATCCCGCCGCCTTCGACGCGGCGATGACACAAGCCGTTGACGACACAGTGAAAAAACAGGTCGCCGCCGGGGTCGATATCGTCAGCGACGGCGAGACCTCGAAGATCAGCTATGCCACCTACGTCAAGGACCGCTATACCGGCTTCGCCGGCGACAGCCCCCGCAACGCACCCGCCGACCTCAAACAATTCCCAAGCTTTCTCAAACGCTTAGCCGATGACGGTGGAACACCGCAATACGCCCGCCCGATGTGCGTGGGCGAGGTCAAATCCAAAGGCCAGGGCGAACTTTCGAAGGATATCAGTAATTTACAGGACGCCATGGCTAAAAACGGCGTCGACCGCGGCTTCATGAACGCCGCCTCGCCCGGCGTTATCTCTCTGTTTTTGCAAAACGATTTCTACCCCACCCGCGACGCCTACCTCGCTGCCCTCGCCGACGCCATGGCCGAGGAATACCGCACCATCGTCAACGCCGGCCTCGACCTGCAGCTCGACTGCCCCGACCTGGCGCTCTCGCGCCACATGCTCTTCGCCGACCTCTCCGACCAAGAGTTTGTAAAGATTGCAGAATCTCATGTCGAAGCCTTGAACCACGCGCTTTCCGGCATCGATCCGGTCAAGGTCCGCGTGCATATCTGTTGGGGCAACTACGAAGGCCCGCATGTCTGCGACATCGACATGGACAAGGTCTTCACAACATTGATGAAAACCCGCGCACGCTATGTCCTGTTCGAAACCTCGAACCCGCGCCACGCCCACGAATGGACCGTGTTCCGCGACCGCAAATCCGAGATCCCGGATGACAAGATCCTGGTCCCCGGCGTCGTTGACACAACTACGAATTTCGTCGAGCACCCAGAACTCGTCGCGCAGCGGCTTGACCGTTTCGTACAAATCATGGGACCCGACCGCGTCATCGCGGGCTCAGATTGTGGTTTTGGAACATTCGCGGGGTTCGGCGCGGTTGACCCCGACATCGCCTATGCCAAGCTCGCGGCGCTCTCGGAGGGCGCCAAACTCGCCTCCGACAGGCTCTGAGCGGAGATGCCCGACCCTCTGGTGCTGCTGCCGGGTATGATGTGCGACGCCCGGCTGTTCCTGCCGCAGATCGCCGCGCTGTCGGCTGACACGGCGGTGCAGGTCGCCCCGATCACCCAGGGCGAAACCATTGAAGAGATTGCCAAATCCGTGGTCGCCACGGCGCCCGAGCGGTTCGCTCTGGCAGGCCTCAGTATGGGCGGTATCGTCGCCATGGAGGTGCTGCGCATCGCGCCTGACCGGGTGACGCGCATCGCCTTGATGGACACCAACTGCCAGGCCGAAATGCCCAACGTGGCCGCCGCGCGCGAGCCGCAGATCGTCCGCGTCAAGGCGGGCCGCCTCGCCGAGGTGATGCGAGACGAGATGAAGCCCAACTATCTCGCCCCCGGCCCCCGTCGCCTGGAAGTTCTTGATATCGTGATGGAAATGGCGCTGGAGCTCGGGCCGGAAGTGTTCATCCGCCAGTCCCGCGCGCTGCAGCGGCGGCCCGATCAGCAGGCGACGCTTCGAAAATCCAAGACCCGGGCGCTGATCCTATGCGGCGAGCATGACGCACTCTGCCCGATCCGGCGCCACGAATTCATGGCGCATCTGATGCCCAATGCAGAGCTTCAGGTCATACCGGAAGCTGGCCATCTTCCGACACTGGAACATCCGCGGATTGTGACGGATCTGCTGCGCCGTTGGCTTTCTTCGCCGGCGCCTTCCGCGCTTTCGGCTTAGCCGCGGGCTTGGCCTTGCTGGCTGCCGCCTTCACCGCTTTGCGCTTCGACGAGATCTGATCCGGCGCCGCATTGGCGTCGATGAAATCCAGCACCAACGGCCGAATGTTATTGCGCCAGGACTTCCCAGCGAAGATGCCGTAGTGGCCGGCGCCGGGTTCGAGATGGCTGGCCTTCTTATCGTCCGGCAACCCGGTCAGCAGGTCGAGCGCGGCCAGGCACTGGCCCGGTGCGCTGATGTCGTCCTTTTCGCCCTCGACGACCTTCACGGCGACGTCGGTGATCTTGCCGATGTCGATCTGCTTGCCGTCCACCACGAATTCGTTCCGGGCGATTTCGCGCGATTTGAAGATCCGGTCGACGGTGGAAAGGTAGAATTCGGCGGTCATGTCCATCACCGCGAGGTATTCGTCGTAGAACCTGTTGTGCTTGTCGTGGTCGCCGGCCTCGCCCTTGGACACGGCGATGATCTGATCGGCGAAGGCCTTCAGGTGCCGTTCGGCATTCATCGACATGAAACCGGCAAGCTGCAACAGCCCCGGATAAACCATCCGGCCCGCCCCGGCATATTTGAAGCCAACCCGCTGCAGCGCCAGTTCCTCCAGTTGGCCCATGGTCACGGTGCGGCCGAAATCGGTGACGTCGGTGTGGTTCGCCTCGGGGTCGATCGGCCCGCCGATCAACGTCAGGGACCGTGGCTGGGCAATCGGGTCATGCTCTGCCAGGTACGCGGTGGCGGCGAGCGCCAGCGGGGCGGGCTGGCAGACGGCGATCACATGGGTCGTGTGCCCAAGCGCCCGCATGAACTCGATGAGGTACTGGGTGTAGTCCTCGATATCGAACTTACCCTCGCTGACCGGAATGTCGCGGGCGTTGTGCCAATCGGTGATGTAGACCTCGCAGTTGACCAACAGGCTTTTGACAGTCGACCGCAGCAGCGTGGCGTAGTGCCCCGACATCGGCGCCACCAGCAGAACCCGGCGCGGCTGCGGCTTGCGGCCGACGACGTGGAAGTGGATCAGGTCGCCGAACGGGCGCTTGACGATGGTCTCGACATTGACCAGGTGGTCGCGGCCGTCCTCGCAGGTGAAGGTGCGGATGCCCCAATCTGGTTTGGCGATCATCCGGGCGAAGGTGCGCTCGGTCACTTCGCCCCAAGCGGCCATCATCTGGAAAAATGGATTCGGAAAAAGCCCCGTGATGGGGTAGGACCCCATGGCCAAGGCGGTCGCCCCCAACCATTGGTTGGTGTTCCGCATCGTCTCCATCAGGTCGTATGTGGCCATATAGCGCATGAGTTCTGCCCTCTGCTCGGACTGCCTAGAGAAACATCACCTTTTCCCCCCGACGAGGCGACGCTATGCTGCAACTGCAAAATACCCGGAAATGTTAAGATGACAACTAACGAAAACGCCGCGGGTGAAAATCTCGAACAGATGAACGCCAATTTGGCGAAGATAGACGAGCTTTCTAAACGTCTGGTTGCGGCCCTTTCCCAAAAACGCTCGATCCGGCCGAACCTGCAGGGCCCGGGGCAGGACTTCTACATGAAGGCCGCCGCGGCATACATGGCCGAGATGATGACCAATCCGGCCAAGATCATCGAGCATCAGGTCGGCTATTGGGGCAAGACGCTGAAGCATGCCGTCGAGGCGCAACAGGCGCTGTCCGGCGGAAAGTTCGAAGCGCCCGAAGACCACACGCCGAACGATCGCCGCTTCAAGGACCCGATCTGGCAGACCCACCCGTATTTCAACTTCCTCAAGCAGCAATACTTGCTGAATGCAGAGGCAATCGAAGGCGCAGTGCAGGACCTCGAAGGCCTCGATGACCGCGAGAAAAAGCGGGTTGCGTATTTCAGCAAGCAGATCGTCGATCTGTTCAGCCCGACCAATTTCCTTGGCACCAATCCCGAGGCGCTGGCCCGCGCTGTCGAAACCAACGGCCAAAGCCTCGTCGACGGCTTGGAAAACCTGGTCCATGATATCGAGCAGGCCGAAGGCGAGTTGCAAGTGACTCTGGCCGACAAGGATGCCTTCAATGTCGGCGGGAATCTCGCCACGACCGAGGGCAAGGTGGTCTACCGTAACCACATGTTCGAACTGATCCAGTACAGCCCTCAGACAGAGACCGTACACGCAACGCCGTTGATCATCTTCCCGCCCTGGATCAACAAGTTCTATATCATGGATCTGAAGCCGCAGAACTCGCTGATCCGCTGGATCGTCGAGCAGGGCTTTACCCTATTTGTCGTCAGCTGGAAGAACCCCGACGCCAGTTACCGTGACACTGGCCTCGATACCTACATTCAGGAAGGCTACCTGACCGCGATGGACGAGGTTATGGCGATCACCGGCGAGAAACAGGTGAACGTCATTGGCTACTGCATCGCCGGAACCACACTGGCGTTGGCCCTGGCCTGGCTGCACAAGAAGAAGGACAAGCGGATCAAATCTGCCACCTTCTTCACGATGCTCAGCGACTTCTCGGACCAGGGTGAATTCACGCCGTTTTTGACCGACGATTTCGTCGGTGCACTCGAGGAAGAGGTGACCGACAAGGGCTATCTCGACAAGTTCTTCATGTCACGCACTTTTTCCTTTCTGCGCTCGAACGACCTGATCTATCAGCCTGCCATCCGCAGCTACATGATGGGCGAAACCGCACCCGCATTCGACCTTCTATTCTGGAACGGCGACTCGACCAACTTGCCGGCGCGGATGGCGGTCGAATACCTGCGGCTGCTCTGCCAGGACAACAAGTTCGCGCGCGGCGAGATCGAAATGATGGGCGAGACGCTATCGCTGAAAGACGTGCGCGTGCCGCTCTGCGCTGTCGCGTGCGAGACCGATCATATCTCGGCCTGGATGTCGTCCTATGACGGAGTGCGGCAGATGGGTAGCCGGTCGAAGACCTTCATCCTCAGCGAGTCCGGCCATATCGCCGGCATCATCAACCCGCCGTCGAAAAAGAAATACGGCCACTACACGAACCCGGATATGACGCTGGACCACGATGCCTGGCTGGAAGGCGCGGACTTCTATGAAGGCTCTTGGTGGCCGCGTTGGGGCGAATGGCTTTCGGAAAAATCGGGCAAGCAGGTCCCCGCGCGCGCGCCGGGCGACAAGCAACATCCCGCACTGGCCGACGCGCCGGGCACCTACGTTCTGGAAGTGCCGAACACCTGATCCGCGCTCCTGCGGCAATTTGGCATGCTGCAGTGCAGAAAATACCTTGCAATGCCGCACTGCAGCATTCATATTGCTTGCAGTTGCAGAAACGCGGGCATGCCCGCATCACGGAGTGAAGACAATGGCTGCGAAGACGCAAGACTACACCAAGATGCTAAAAGACATGATGGGTGCGTTCCCGGTCGACATGACCGCCATGCAGGACGCGTTCAAGACCTCGGCCTCGCTCAGCGAGAAGCTGTCGAAAGTGGCCCTGGAAGCCGCCGACAAGTCGACCGAGATTTCGACCAAATGGACCAAAGAGACCTTGGCCAAGATGGGCGAGATGACCGTCGCCAAGGAAGACCCGTCGGATTACACCAAAGCGATGACTGACTTCGCTAGCGCGCAGGCCGAAATGACCGCCGAGTCGATGGCCGCCTTCGCCGAGGTCGCCAAGAAGGTCCAGATGGAAACCGTCGAGCTTCTGCTGGCCGCCGGCAAAGACTTCTCGGAAGATGCCTCCGCTGCCGTCAAGAAGGCCACCGCCGAGGTGACCGCGGCCGCCAAAAAGGCAACTGCGAAGTAAGCGATTTTCTCAGCACGTCACCGGACCTCCTCCCTGCCGGTGTGCTGAACTGGGGCGGGCCTCTGGCCCGCCCTTTTATTATGGCCAAACTTGCTGCATTTTCGCTTTACTGACCCATTGATATGCCGACCGGGCGGGTACAGGCTTCAAAGCCGCCTGCGGGTCTTTCATTCCGCCGAATTATTCGCTGTGCCGGCGCGGCGAACCGATGCAAAGCTACCCAGGGAAGTCCAGAGATGCCAAGTGATGCAAACAAACGCGGCCCAGTCATGCGGCTGTTCCAGGTGCGTGCGAAGCCAGGCTGCGCGGAGACACTGCTGCGGAACTTCGAGACGACGTCCGCCGACGTCGTCCGAAACGAAGCGGGAAACAAAGGCTACTTCTTTGGCGGAGGTATCCCCGATCACGACGGTTTCGTCGTATTTGCATCGATCTGGAGGGATCTGGACGCGGTGAAAGACCGTTTCGGCGAGGATTGGCAGAGCTCGTTTCTGCCCCCAGGCTATGAGGATCTGATTGACGAATGCTCGGTGCGGCACATCGATTTGAGCGCAGGTTGGCATGTGAATTTGAACGAATAGCGCCGAGGGTGCTGAGGCGTTTGGCTCCCCGAACCCTCAAGCGGTACGGACTGTCCGAGTTGGCGTCCGGATAGTCCGAAGGCTCCGCAAACCGGCCCGTTCTAGGCGGAGACGCGTTAGGGATGCCGCCCGCTCTTTTCTTTTTTGCCGCAACGCAGTACGGTTTGCTGCACTGCCACATCGGGAGGGGACCCATATGGCTGACACCGACGCGCCTTTGCTCATCAAGCGCTACGCCAGCCGGCGTCTCTACAACACCGAAACCAGCGACTACGTGACGCTCGACGACATCGCGACATTCATCCGCGAGGGGCGCGACGTTCAGATCATCGACCTCAAATCCGGCGACGACCTGACCCGGCAATACCTGCTGCAGATCATCGCCGACCACGAAAGCCAAGGCGAGAACGTGCTGCCGATCAACGTGCTGACCGATCTGGTGCGCAGCTACACCGCCGAGGTGCAGTCGATCGTGCCGCAGTTCCTAGCCTCCTCTTTCGAGATGCTGCGCGAGGGCCAGTCGAAGATGCTGGAAAACTTCGCCAACCCGATGGCGGCGATGCCGGGCTTCGAAGCGATGAAGGCGCAGCAGCAGGCGTTCCTGAAGGCGATGACCGGCGGCTGGGCCGGCGGCACCACCCAGGCGGCCGAAGACGAGGACGGCAAGGCCGAGGACCTCGACGAAATCAAGCGGCAGCTGGCCGAGCTGCAGGCGAAACTGGCGAAGATGAGCGAATAGGCGCGTTCGCCGCCTGTGCGATCGAAGGGAGCGGTCGGGCCTGCCGACCCGAGCTGCGGTCACTCCGGCGGGACGATCCGCACGGTCTGCCGCAAAGCGCCGGTGGCGCGGTCGTAGATCACGATCTCGTCCTCGGCGGTTACCACCGCGATCCAATCCGAGCCCTGGGTGAACGCCACCGCCTGTTGCCCCGGCGCCAGACGGATCACCTCGGGCAGGTCCAATGCCTGCGTGTCTGGGCCCGAGAGCCGCAGCGCGAAGAGCACGATCAGGAACAAAAACCCGCCGATCATCACCGCCAGCAGCACCGTCACCAGGATCCGCAGCAGGCGCAGCGACTTGACCTCGCTGCCGATTTCCTCTGGAACCTCGTCCATGCCCACCCGTCTCCAGGTCACGATCGGCGCCGACCCGCCGCCGCGCCTTGATAAGGCACTGGCCCGCGACGTGCCAGAGGCGGCCGCGCTCAGCCGCTCGCGCCTCAGCCGGCTGATCGCCGAGGGCGCCGTGTCCCTGGCAGGCCGGGCGGTCACCGACCCCAGGCGCCGGCCGGCCGCGGCCGAGACCTACGAGATCACACTGGAAGAGGCGGCCGAGACCGACATGGCGGCCGAGGCGATCCCGCTCGACATCGTTTTCGAGGATGACGACCTGATCGTCGTCGACAAGCCGCCCGGCATGGTCGTGCACCCGGCCCCCGGCACCCCCGGCGGCACGCTGGTCAACGCCCTGCTGGCCCATTGCGGCGACCGGCTGTCGGGTGTCGGCGGCGTCGCCCGCCCCGGCATCGTGCACCGCATCGACAAGGACACCAGCGGGCTGATCGTCGTCGCCAAGACCGACCGCGCCCATCACGGCCTCGCCGCCCAGTTCGAGGCGCACGCCGTCCACCGCCACTACCGCGCTCTGGTGCACGGGATGCCCGATGCCGCCGATCCCCGGCTGCGCGGCCTCGGCGGGGTGTCCTTCGAAATCGGCGGCGTGCTGAGGATCGCCACCGGGATCGCCCGCCACCGGACCGATCGACAGAAGCAGGCGGTCACGGTCCAAGGCGGCAAGCACGCCGTCACCCGCGCCCGGGTGCTGGAGCGGTTCGGCACGCCGCCCGCCGCCGCGCTGCTCGACTGCTGGCTCGAGACCGGCCGCACCCACCAAATCCGCGTCCACATGGCCCATGCCGGCCACGGCCTGATCGGCGACCCGGTCTATGGCGGTCGCCGTAAACTGCCGGTCGCGGCCGTGGGCGACACGGCAGCCTTGGCCGCAGCCGCCTTCCCGCGCCAGGCGCTTCACGCCGCGACCCTGGGCTTCCGCCACCCGGCAACCGGCGAAACGATGCGCTTCGAGGCGCAGATCCCCGATGACCTTTCGGCGTTGATCGACCTACTGCGGGGCGCGCCGTCCAAGGCGCACCCGCATCACCGACCGGTGCCGTAACGGTTCCTTAACCTTGGTAAGGCATATCTTACCGCCGATCCGAATTGAAACATCCAGGGCCGCGGGCTCAAGCGCGCGCACATCGGCGTGAGAAATGCTAACATACCTGGCAAAGCGACGGAAACCGCCACATTTGCCGTTTATCACAAGACCACAGAGCACATCTTGAAATGATGTGAGCGCAAACATAGATGGATGTTAACCAGCGCAACATTGCGCCGAACAGGGACCGAAGATGAGCAATTACGCCAACCTCCCCGCACCGACGCCCGAAGGCGGGCTGAACCGGTATCTGCAGGATATCCGCAAATTCCCCATGCTCGAGCCGGAAGAAGAGTACATGCTGGCCAAGGCCTGGGTCGAACGTGAAGACAGCGGCGCGGCACATCGGCTTGTGACCAGCCACTTGCGGCTGGCCGCCAAGATCGCCATGGGCTACCGCGGCTACGGCCTGCCGCAGGCCGAGGTGATTTCCGAGGCCAACGTCGGCCTGATGCAGGCGGTCAAGCGGTTCGACCCCGAAAAAGGCTTTCGCTTGGCGACCTATGCGATGTGGTGGATCCGCGCCTCGATCCAGGAATACATTCTGCGGTCGTGGAGCCTGGTGAAGCTCGGCACCACCAGCGCCCAGAAGAAGCTGTTTTTCAACCTGCGCAAGGCCAAGGCCCGGATCGGTGCCCTCGAAGAGGGCGACATGCATCCCGACAAGGTCAAGAAGATCGCCGGCGATCTGGGCGTGACCGAGGACGAGGTCGTCAGCATGAACCGAAGGCTGTCGGGCGGCGACGCCTCGCTCAACGCCATGGTCGGCAGCGACGGCGACAGCGCCACCGAATGGCAGGACTGGCTGGAGGACGAAGACGCCGACCAGGCCGCGGCCTACGAGGCCAAGGACGAGCTCGAGGTGCGCCGTGAGCTCTTGGCCGAGGCACTGGCCGTCTTGAACGAGCGCGAGCAGGACATCCTGACCCAGCGGCGCCTGCAGGACCAGCCGGTGACGCTGGAGGAACTCAGCGGCCAGTACGACGTCAGCCGCGAACGCATCCGGCAGATCGAGGTGCGCGCCTTCGAGAAGCTGCAGAAACGCATGAAAGACCTTGCCCGCGAGAAAGGCCTTCTGGGCCGGGCCGCCTGACCCACCTCTCACGCCTCAAGACGCGAAGACGCCCGGAGCCGCAAGCCCCGGGCGTCTTCATGTCGTACCCCGAAGTCTATCTCCAGCCGCTGAGGTCCAGCTTCAGCGACGCGCCCAGCACATAGCGCACGTCGTCCTGGGCGATCAGCGTGCCTTGGCCGTAGCGGCCGATGGCGTTGGTCGCGTGCAGATCGACGCTGAAATCCCAATCCGGCACGTTGTAGCGCGCGCCGGCGGCCCAAACCGTGCCGTTGCCGTCGACCACCGGCGTGACCTCGGCAATCGCTTCGAGCCCCGGCAGCACCTCGTAATTGACGCCCAGCCCCAGCCCGTAGGTCTGGCTGTTGCCCTGCGCCGCGGCGCGCGGGTTGACGTTGACGGTGAAGCGGTCGTTGAAATCATAGCTGATCGGCGCGCCGAGCGTCAGCGTGCCGGTATTCGGCCCCGAGGCCAGATCGCGCCCGGCCGAGACCTCGACGGCCATCGACACCGGATCGCCGTAATCCTGGTCCAACACCCGCAGCTTGGCGAAGTAAAGGAACCGCTTGTCGTTGATGTTGTCGACCAGCGGCGCGCCGACGCTGCCGTCATTGGCGAAGCGCTCGATCAGACCGCCGAACTCGAAATCCTGGTCCGGGCTCAGATGCGCCGCGGCGGTGAAGCCGTCGTCGGTGCCGTAGGCCGCGACCCCCATAAGCGTGCCGGGCGACAGCGTCCGCCCGGTGCCGAGCGTGAAGCCCGCCTGCTCCAGGCTGCGGCTGCGCGCGGTCGCGGGCTTCGGCGGCCCGGCGCGGTAGGTCGAGCGATAGCCCTTGCCGGCGCCCGGCGTCCAGTTGAGCTGAATGCCGTAGAGCACCGTCTCGGCGTCGGGCGGGTAGCCCAGGATCCCGGTCGCGGGCGAGGTCCCGAGCCCGTTGGTGGCGTAGAGATCGACAGCGACCTTCGGCGTGACGTTATAACGCCCGCCCACCGTCCAGATCGGCGTGTCGTCGAGCGTCTGGGTATTGGTGATGTTGTTGGTGCCCGACACCGGCACGTTGACCATGCCATAGGCCGTCACCCGCTCATGCGGTTTCCAGGTCGCGCCGGCGCCGATATAGCCCACGGTGCCGAAGAAATCGAAGCCGTTGATGCTGTCGGGAAAGATCGACACGCCGGGCGTCAGGTGCAGCTCGAACTGCGGCGAGAACCGGAACGTCACCGGCGCTTGCACCGACCCGATCACGTGGTCGGCATTGGCCACGTCCGAGCCCCAAAGCGGGCTTTCCCAGGTCATGTACTCGACCGAGCCCTGAACGCCGAAGCTCAGCCGCGGCGTCTCGTAGACCTTGAATTTGCCGCTGACCCCGTAGGTGAGGAACTTGAGCCGCGAGGTGGCGCCGTTGATCGGCTTGTGGAACGGGTCGTTGTAGCTTTGAAAGGTGAACCCGGCCTGGAACCGGTCGCGCACCCCCCAATCGCCGTGCCAGTCGTAGATCTGATTGCCGGTCCCGGCGGCGGTGCCGGGGTCGTTCTGGTGCCAGCCGACGCCGAGATTGACCTCGCCCTCTTTCAGTTGGTTCGCCGTGTCGACCGAGATCACCCGGATCGGATGCCTGTCGAGCGGCGCGTCGAGCCCGGCGAAATCGCCGGCGGGGTTGTCGAAGCTGCGGCCGACTTCCGGCTTTGCGGGCTTGGCCAGCGGCGTCAGGTCGCCCAGAAACGGGTTCGCCTGGTTCTGCGCCGCGGTCAGCGCCAGAACGCAGGCCGAGGCGCCGAGCACGCGCTTTTTCGACAAGGCGGGGCCATTGCGCTTGGGGCGGGTCATGTCTCTGCCTCAATGTTTCTTGCGGGCCTCTGCGGGCCAGTCCCGCGAAGCATAGGCGGGGCAAGGGACAACACAAAGAAATTCTGCATCGAATCCCGATAGATAGCGGGCGAATTTCATGTGCTATGCCATTTTCGCCACGGATTTGCCCCATTCGCCGACCCGATTGGCGGTTCCTTGCCCAGGGCCGGCGCGCTAGAACCGGGGCGGTTGACCGACTTTGGGAGGGCGGGTGATGGCCGATCCGATCCGGTGGGGCGTGCTCGGCGCCGCGAAATTCGCGCGCGAACAAATGGCGCCGGCGATCCACATGGCGCGTGGCGCAGAGCTGGCGGCGCTCGCGACCACATCGCCGGAGAAGGCCGCCGGGTTCCAGGCGTTCTGCCCCGGTCTGACGCTGCACGGCAGCTATGCGGCGCTGTTGGCCGATCCCGGCATCGACGCGGTCTACATCCCGCTGCCGAACCACCTGCACGTGGACTGGACGCTCAAGGCGCTCGATGCCGGCAAGCATGTGTTGTGCGAAAAGCCGCTGGCCCTGCGCGCGGACGGCTTCGACGCGGTGATCGCCAAGCGCGACGCCACCGGGCTGGTGGCGGCCGAGGCCTATATGATCGTGCATCACCCGCAATGGCAGCGCGCCAAAGAGCTTTACGAGGACGGCGCGATCGGCCAGCCGGCTCTGGTCGACGGCGTCTTCAGCTACGACAACCGCGCCGATCCCGGCAACATCCGCAACCGGCCCGAGACCGGCGGCGGCTCGCTGCCCGATATCGGCGTCTACACCTTCGGCGGGGCCCGCTTCGTGACTGGGGAAGAGCCGCAGGCGGTCCAGGCGTCGATCCGGCACGAAAACGGTGTCGACGTCTTCGCCCATGTGACCGCCGACTTCCCGTCCGTCCGGTTTTCCTCGGTGACCTCGATGCGCATGTTCCCGCGGCAATACATGGCGTTTCACGGGGAGGCCGGCGTTCTGGCCCTGACCTGCCCGTTCAATGCCGGCGTCTTCGGCCAGGCGGAGCTGCGGCTCGAACGCCCCGGCCTGTCGGTCACGGTCGAGCGCTGGCCCGCCGTGAACCAGTACGTCCTGCAGGTCGAGGCGTTCGGACAATCGGTCCGGACCGGCGCGCCCTATCCCTGCCCTCTGGAATTCAGCCGCGGCACCCAGGCGATGATCGACAGCGCGCTGGCGGCGGGCTGACGCGGGTTGCGCCAGGTCAAGGCGCGCGGCCGGCGCGGGCGCTAGCCTCATCGGGGTCTGACGAAGGAGGGACGCGATGAAAGCTGTACACACGCTGGTCTTGCTGGCCAACGAGCGCGAGGCGCGGGTTCTGGTGAACGAGGGCGTCGGCAAGGGCTTGCGCCAGCTTCGGCATCTCGACCGCGACGCGGTGTCGGGCGACCGGATCGCCTATGCCGACGACAGCGGGCGGTCACGTTCGGGCCCGGGCGGCGCGCATCACAAGATGGAGCCGTCGAGCTCCGAGGTGCGCCAGAACCGCGAGACCTTTGCCGCCGACCTGCTGACGGAGCTCGACAAGATTTGGGCCAAGGGCGAATTTGACCGGCTGGCGATCTCGGCGCCGCCCAAGATGCTCGGTGCGATCCGCGACCGGCTGCCCAAGGGGCTGGCGGACAAGTTGACCGCGGAGATGGACAAGGATTTACTCCACACGCCGCTGGCCGACCTTGCCGGGCATTTCTCGGGGGTGGCGGCGTTCTGATTGGAGGGGGCGATGCCCAGCGAGGACGACAGGATCGACGGACGGATCAGTGGGCCGCAGTTCGAGCCCGAGGAAAAGGACGGGCTGGGGATCCGGCTGCTGTATATGATCCTGATCTGGCTGATGTTGCAGATCGGGCTGACGGTGCTGGGGGTGGCGACCGTCATTCAGTTCGTGATCATGCTGATCAATAATCGGGAGCCGAACGAGAGGCTGGCGGAATTTGGGGAATCGCTGGGGATCTGGATGGCGAAGGCGGCGCGGTTTCAGACGGGGGCGAGCGAGGTGAAGCCGTGGCCGTGGACCGAGCTGGATTGAGATGTCCTAGCTAGGACGCTATGCTAAGGTGTTGGTTTTGTTTATGATTGCGCTAACAACTGCGAGTCCGGACGGCGGGCCGGGAGGAGTATAATGGCCACCGGATGGGCCAAGGACGGAGCGGTGAACGACCAGATCGAAGCCTCGATTTCCGAGGAACTGGAGCGCCTGCGCGCCAAGGCCCGGCCCTCGGGCGAAAGTTTCGCGGAATGCGCCGAATGCGGTGAGGCGATTCCGGAAGCCCGCCGCAAAGCCCTGCCGGGGGTGAAGCTGTGTATCGACTGCCAGGCGGAACGCGACGGTCGTTTTGAGGTCCGTCCGGGCATCAATCGGCGGGGGAGCAAGGATAGTCAGTTGCGGTGAGGGGTCGTTGCAGGACACAAAAGGGATGCTAGACTGCTGCAAGTGGTAATCTGTCAACAGATGGAGTCCAAATGGATCAGGACAAACCGATTTTCGACAAAGAAAAGGACACTGATGTCCCGGATCCCGACGAGACGCCAATTCGAGACAGGAAGGTAGTCACACAACCCTACGACATTGCGATTCAGTCACTTGTTGAGCAAGTCAAGAACGACACGATCTTCCTACGCCCGCTTTCGTCACGGCCAAGATACCAAAGACAGTATGTTTGGACCAATCCGCTCGCCTCACGGCTTATCGAGTCTATTCTTCTCAATGTCCCAGTCCCACCTTGCTATCTTTCACAAAATGATGAATTTGAGCTCGATGTTATTGATGGTCAACAGCGTATCTACTCGCTCTTTCGCTACCTTGAAAACCAGTTCCCTCTGTCTTCCCTCGAAGTGTTGAAGGAGATTTCTGGCCGCAGGTTTTTTGAGCTAGACCCAAAGATTCAGAGACAACTCAAAACCTATTCGTTGCGCTGTGTTTTGATTACAAATGAATCGCACCCAGAGATTAAGTTTGATGTCTTTGAGAGGCTCAACACGAATACCGTGCCCTTGAACGCTCAGGAGTTAAGAAATTGTATTTATCGAGGACCGCTTAATAATTTGTTGGGAGATATTTCTGGAGAGAAAGGCTTTCTGGATATATTAGGCCGAAAGTCTCCTGACAAAAGATTGAGAGACGAGGAGCTAGTTCTTCGATTTTTCGCATTCGAATTACTTGGATTGGAATCGTACAAGACACCGCAGAAACACTGGCTCAACGATGTCGCAAAATTGGGAAGAAAGATAAACAACGACGAGGTTGATAGGCTAAAGGCGGTTTGGGAATTAGCAATTTCAAATGTACTTGAATGGTTCGATCCAAAAGATGCTTTTAGGAGGCCGGGCTCCCGTGCTGTGAATCGAGCGCTCTTTGACCTGCTTATGTCGACAGCCAAAAAGATGGATGCGTCTGTTGCTAAATCCAAAGCCAAAAAGATGCGCCAACTTGTGGATTTGATGCTGCAAAGCGAAGAATTCTCCGATCTCATTAGTCGAGCAGTTGATCACAAGAAGCGGACAAATCGGCGATTTGAACTGTGGAGGATGTCGGTTGAGGAACCAATTCTAGCAGGCTGATCATGCCGAGATACACTGTTGCCTATAACCAGTATGTAAAGAGGTTGACTGAAGTCGAGATACTTCTGAGGCGAAGCCGGTTTCTTGAACGACGATCGCCAATAGATAGCCGAAATGAGATAAATGCCAATTGTCGTGCAGCAATTGTGCTACTTAGCAGTCACTTGGAAGGTTACATCAAGGACATATCGGAGATAGCTCTGGACAGGATTTTTGTAGATCAGGTTCCACGTAACGCCCTGTCTGCGAGGTTTTTCTATTCGATTTCCAAGGATCGCTTTGATGAGCTTAGAAATACCAGCGACCCGAGCGCATTTGGCGAAAAGGTGTTTTCATTTCTTGATGCCGACGGTCCCTTTTGGGGGCAAACAGGACCTTTTCCAAATGCAATTCCGACCGATAGATTTATCAAGGGTTTTGCGAGCCCTTCTTTGAAAAAAATCGCCAAATTTTTTAAGAATTTCGGGTATGATGATTTTAAGGTTGATGTTTCGAGAGCGCTAGGACCCGACACATCAGCAGTCTTAAATATGCTCGAAAACGTGGTTGCCACCCGAAATGATATCGCTCACGGCGACTCCTCAGTTATTCGGACACCGTCCGATGTCCTACAGATGGTGAGCATGCTTCGCTACTTTGGCAGGGTGACCGACGACGCGTTTGCATCTTGGTGCCGATCTAATTTGTGCTCAATTCGCCGTTGACGGAGTATGATGGGTTGGAAACCCATTGTATTGGTTGAGTGCAAAGCACCCCCGCGCGGGACAAGGCCGGAGGCCGCCGCGCGATCGCCGACCCGCCCCGTGGGGAGGCGATTTGGTGCCGTTGGCGCCTCGTTTGGAGGTCTTTCGGATTTTGTTGGATAAAGCGCGCCGGTCAGAGTCTGGGTCGCCACCCCTCGTGTCGGCGATCGCGCGGCTTGTGGCACAGGGTGATGCGCTGGGATGAAGCGCGTTGGTCAGAGTCCGGGTCTTCGGCGCTCGGGATGGGGATTGCGTGGCTTGTCGCGCAGGACGACGTGGGATTGATGGTGCGCAATGAATGCGCACCCTACATCGGGGACGGTGCGTGAACCCGGGCCTTTGGCCCGGAACCACACACCCTACGACATCGCCTCCAGCTCATCGATCATGCCGGCGATCATGCCGAGGCCTTTGTCCCAGAATTTCGGGTCGCTGGCGTCGAGGCCGAAGGGGGCGAGGAGGTCTTTGTGGTGTTTGGAGCCTCCGGCCCGGAGCATCTCGAAGTATTTCGCCTGAAAGCCCGGGTCGCCCTCTTCGTAGACGGCGTAGAGGGCGCTCACGAGGCCGTCTCCGAAGGCGTAGGCGTAGACGTAGAAGGGCGAGTGGATGAAGTGGGGGATGTAGGCCCAGAAGGTCTCGTAGCCCTCCATGAAGGTGAAGGCGGGGCCCAAAGACTCGCCCTGGATCGACATCCACAGCGCGTTGATATCGTCAGGCGTCAGTTCGCCCTGCCGGCGGGCGTCGTGGAGTTTGCATTCGAAGTCGTAGAACGCGATCTGGCGCACGACGGTGTTGATCATGTCCTCGACCTTGCCGGCGAGTAGGACCTTTTTCTCGGTCTGAGAGGTCGCCTCGGCCAGGAGTTTGCGGAAGGTGAGCATCTCGCCGAAGACGCTAGCCGTTTCGGCCAGCGTGAGGGGGGTGGAGGAGAGGAGCTCGCCCTGGCCGGCGGCGAGGACCTGGTGCACGCCGTGGCCGAGTTCGTGGGCCAAGGTCATGACGTCGCGGGGTTTTCCGAGATAGTTCAGCATGACGTAGGGGTGCACGTCGGTGACAGTGGGGTGGGCGAAGGCTCCCGGCGCCTTGCCGGGTTTGACGCCGGCGTCGATCCAGCCCTTGGTGAAGAAGGGCTGGGCGATTTGCGCCATCTCGGGGTCGAAACCGGCATAGGCGTCGAGGACCAGGGTCTGGGCGTCGGTCCAGGCGACGGTTTTGGTGTCTTCGATGGGCAAGGGCGCGTTGCGGTCCCAGACTTGCAGGGTGTCGAGGCCGAGCCATTTGCGTTTGAGTTCGTAGTAGCGGTGGGAGAGCTTGGGATAGGCGGCGACGACGGCGTTTCTTAGGGCCTCGACGACCTCGGGTTCGACATGGTTGGCGAGGTGGCGGCCGGTTTGGGGCGTGGGCATTTTGCGCCAGCGGTCCTCGATCTCCTTTTCCTTGGCGAGCGTGTTGTGGACGCGGGCGAAGAGCTTGACGTTTTCACCGAAGACGCGGGCGAGTTCGCGGGCGGCTTTTTCGCGGGTGGGGCGGTCGGGTTCGGAGAGGAGGTTGAGGGTGCCCTCGATGTTCAGGTCGCCGCCGTCGACGGTGAAGGTGAGGCCTGCGACGGTTTCGTCGAAGAGCTTGTTCCAGGCGCTGCTGCCCACGACGGATTGGTCGTGCAGGAACTTTTCGAGCTCGTCCGAAAGCTGGTGCGGGCGCATGGCGCGCAGGCGGTCGAAGATGGGTTTGTAGCGCGCGAGATCGGCGTTGGCGGCGAAGAGGGCGTCCAGCGCGGCATCCTCTATCCGGTTGATTTCAAGCGAGAAAAATACCAGCGGAGTGGAATAGGTGGTGATCTTGTCCTGGCAGTCGGAAAAGAACTTGGCGCGTTCGGGGTCGGTTGTTTGCTGGTAATAGCGCAGACCCGCAAACGACATCACGCGGCCTTGGATCATGTCGATCTTTTCGTGGCGCTCTACGCAGGCCAGCATCGCCTCGGCGGACAGTCCGGCCAGCTTTCCCTGGTAATCGGCCGCGAAGGCGGCGCATTCGGTCTCCAACCAGGCGAGGTCGCGGGCCAACTCCGGAGCGTCGGGCGCGGCGTAGAGGTCGGTCAGGTCCCAGACGGGCAGATCGCCGAACTCGCTTTGCGAGGTGGCGTTTGCGTCGAAGACCGGGCGGGGGAGGTCGCGCATCGGGGTTCCTTTCTGCGGCGTTGCGCAGAGATATGCTGTGGAGCAGGGGAGGTTCAAGGTTGTGGCGTCAGAGCCCGTAAAGTGCGGACGGATTGTGGACCAGGATCTGCTCGCGCTGGGCGCCGGAGGGTACCGCGCGGGCGAGGGCATCAAGCAATTGGCCGGTGTCTGGCGTCTTGGCGTCGGCGAGCATGATATGGGGCCAGTCAGAACCCCAAAGGCAGCGTTCCGGATTGGCCTCGACGAGGGCGGCGACATGTGCATCGGTCCCCGCATAGGGCGCGTCGGCAAGCCGATAGAGGCCGGAGAGTTTGGCATAGGCGTGTCCATCGGCCAGAAGTGCACAGAGGCCCTGGAAGCCGGGCTCGCTGATGCCCGCGGCAATGTCCGGCCAGCCGATGTGGTCGAAGACGACCGGGACGGGCAGGGCGCGGATGTTCTCGGCGATGTCGGCCATGTGCCGGTGCGCATTCATCAGCATCTGGATGTGCATGCCGCGTGCGGCGAGCCGCGGCGCCAGCGCCTTGGCGCCGTCCCAGCTCAGCAGGCCGCCGTGGACGTAGTTCAGCCTCACGCCCTTGCAGCCGGCGTCGGCGAGCCGGTCGAGTTCGGCCTCGGGGACGTCGTCGGCGACCAGGCAGATCGACCTGAAGCCGGGGCCGAGGCGGCGCGTTGTTTCCAGCGTGATGGCGTTGTCGGGGCCGTAGAAGATCGAGTGCACGACGACGCCTTTGCTGATCCCGAGCGTGCGGCAATGGGTGCGGTAGCTGCCGAGCCAGCCGTCGAAATCGCGGCCGGGGGCGGGGTTCTCTGCGCGGCCTTGCCAGAGCGGGAAGTCGTCGTGGCCGGCGAGCATGTGAAAATGCGCGTCGCAGGCGTCATCTGGCATCATGAATGTCGGCGATGACGGTGGGTCGATCGGCGCAGGGCCGGCGGGATGGTCAATCATACGCTCAAGCCTAGAGGAAATGGGTCGCTGACGGAATTGGGTAAGGTCGGTCATGCACAGGAGGGAGCATCCGCGCAAAGCCCCGGGCCCGGAATCAAGGGGCGCAGCCCCGCTGTGCCCACCACCAACCCGCGCCGGAGGGGTGGCGATTGGTCGACGCCCGCACGCCGCTCGATGCCCTATAGACTCGATCGCCATAAAGCACACCCGAACAAGCGTCGGCTTGCCACCCCGCGGGTTGGTGATGGGCACGGCTTGTCACGACCTGGCCAACCCCGCCTCAAGCGAGATCAAGCCCTTCTCATTCCCGCAAAAAAAAACACCTTCCGCTCAGACGCAGGCACAGTCGCGGTTCAACTGCCTGACTTGCGCCCGCGCTCGTCGAAATGAGCCAGTAGAGCGGCTTCGAGCTCGGCATTGTGTTCCTTGGCGCGCGCCATGTAGTCGGGGTTTTGCTCGACCGGCATGCCGGGCTTCCAGACCTGTGACAGGTCGCGGACCGCGGCACGGTCGTAGTCGAAATAGGTGCGTTCGAGTTGATGCGCCTCAAAATCGGACAGCCCGAGGTTTTCCAACACGTAGCGCGCGGCGCGCAGGCTGGAGTCGAACAGCTCGCGCACGACATCGTCAGCCCCGGCGCGGTAAAGCGCGTAGACGTGAAACCGATCCCGGGCGCGTGCAACGATATGCAGATCGGGGCGTTCGCGCCGGGCATAGGCCACCAAGCGGGTGGCGGCGTCGCGGTTGTCGAGCGCCACAACCAGAATGGCGGCGTCGCGCAGGCCCGCCGCGCGCAGGACCTCGGGGCGCGTGGGATCGCCGAAATACCCGATGTAGCCAAATTTGCGCATCAACTGGATCGTGGCCAGGTCGTGGTCAAGCACCGTGGTTCGGAACCCAGACATCTGCACCATGCGGTTCACGGTCTGCCCAAACCTGCCGACACCGGCAATGATGATCGGGCCTTCCGGGTCGACCTCGTCGTGCGGGGGGGTGTCCTCGGCCGAATCCATCCGATGCTTCATCCGGTCGTAGGCGATGAAGAACAGCGGGGTCAGCAGCATCGACAGCGCGGTGACCAAAAGCAGCGTTTGGCCAAGAAGAGCTGGTAGAACGCTCTGCTGAACGGAAAACGAGATCAAGACGAAGCCGAATTCACCGGCCTGAGCTAGGCTCAATGTGAACAGCCACTGGTCGCGTCCCTTGAGCTGAAAGGTCCAGCCCAGAAGGTACAACACCGCCCCTTTGGTCAGCATCATCGCCAGCGTGAGGCCGAGCAGTGTCAGCGGTGCGGCAAAGACGGCGCGCAGGTCGATGCCTGCACCGACGGTGATGAAGAACAGGCCCAGAAGCAGGCCTTTGAATGGCTCGATGTCGGATTCAAGCTCGTGCCGGAATTCGGAGGTGGCCAAGACCACGCCGGCAAGGAACGTGCCGAGTGCGGGCGACAGGCCGACAGCGGTCATCAGAAAGGCGATACCGATAACGATGAGAAGCGCGAAGGCGGTGTACATCTCGCGCAGGCGCGTGGTGTGGATATAGCGAAACAGCGGATTTGCGAGGTAGATTCCGGCCAGGATGACAAGCGCGATGGCCGCGAGGGTCACCAAGGTCGCTTGCCAACCGGGCAGGCCGGCGACAAGCGAAAGAGCGGCGTCGTGAGCCTCGGCTTCGCCGCCGCCGACGGCGGGGCTGACCGGTCGGCTGACCGATCCGTCGGGGTTTATGGTGGGCGCAGGCGCAACCGCGAGCAGCGGCAGCAGGATCAGCATCGGGATCACGGCGATGTCCTGGGTCAGCAGGACCGAAAAGGCCGAGCGCCCACCTTGGGTCCGCATCAGACCCATCTCGCTGAGCGTCTGGAGGACAATTGCCGTCGACGACAGCGCAAAGATCATGCCGATTGCGATCGCCGCAAGCACCGGTTGGCCGAGCACCACGGCCCCGGTCGCGACCAGCAATCCGGTGAGCAGAATCTGCATCACCCCAAGGCCGAACAGGCGGTGGCGCAAATCCCACAATGTGCGGGGATCAAGCTCCAGACCGATCAGGAACAGCATCATCACCACGCCGAATTCCGCGAAATGCTGCAGGTCCACGGTTTCGGCGCCGACCAGCCCCAGGACCGGGCCGATGATCAATCCAGCCGCCAGATAGCCCAAAACCGAGCCCAAGCCAAGCCGCGCCGCCAACGGCACCGCGATGACGGCGGCGGCCAGGTAGATCGTGGCTTGGAAGAGCAGGCCTTCCATTCAGGTCTCCGGTGCTGCGGTCCCAGCATCGCGGCGGGGGCGTGGGAACTCAAGCGTTGTGCGTGGCTTTGAACACGGTTTTGTGACGAAGCGCTTGAGAACCAGCAGTTTTTCAAGGTCCGTGCGCGTCACGTGGGCAACGGTGCGTCGGGTTTGAATTGATCCATGACGATTTGGCTTTGCACCCGCGCGACGGCGGGATGGGGCAACAGAATCTGGTGAATCAGAACATTCAGCTCGGCGAGGTCGCTGCAATACACCCGAAGCAGGTAATCGGCCTCGCCGGTGAGCGTCCAAGCGCTGACGATTTCCGGGCGTAACTCGACGATGCGGGCGAAGGTCTTAACCTGATCGGGGTCGTGAGTGGCCATCTGCACCTGGACGAAGGCCTGGACCTGCAGGCCCAGCCGGTCGGGCGAAAGCCGTGCGCGGTAGCCGTCGATGATGCCGGCCGCCTCGAGCCGTTGGCGCCGGCGGCCGGCCTGGCTGGGGCTGAGGTTCAGAATCGCGCCCAGGGCCTCGGCCGTGAGGTGGGCGTCGTCCTGCAGTGCGCCGAGCAGGCGTTTGTCGGTGTCGTCAAGGGTCATGCGGGGAATATGCGTCAAATCTAGCAATGTCGTCAAATCCCCGCGTAGTTGATCGAATTTGCAGCCCAGAACGCGCGGAAATCCCGCAAAAAACGGCGTAGATTGGGATCAAACGCGAACAGTCAGGAGAGCTGCCATGGGTCCGTTCCCGCACGATGCCCCGAAATCCGTGATTTCCCCCGAAAACCCCGCCGGGACCGACGGTTTCGAATTCGTCGAATTCGCCCATCCCGAGCCGGACGAGCTGCGCGCGCTTTTCGCCAAGATGGGCTACCGGTTGACCGCCCGGCACAAGACCAAGGCGGTCGAGCTGTGGCAACAGGGCGACATCACCTACGTGATCAACGACGAGCCCGGCAGCCACGCCCGCGCCTTCGTCGACGAGCATGGCCCTTGCGCCCCGTCGATGGCCTGGCGCGTTGTCGATGCCCAACACGCCTTCGATCACGCGCTGAAGAACGGCGCCCAGCCCTATGACGGCCCCAGCAAGACCATGGACGTGCCGGCGATCGTCGGCATCGGCGGGTCGCTGATCTACTTCGTCGACCAGTATTACGATACGTCACCGTACAATGCCGAATTCGACTGGGTGAGCGACGCGCATCCAAAGGGCGTCGGGTTCTACTATCTCGACCACCTGACCCACAACGTCTTCAAGGGCAATATGGACACCTGGTTCGACTTCTACGGCCGGCTGTTCAATTTCCGCGAGATCCGGTTCTTCGATATCGAGGGCAAGTATACCGGGCTCTTCAGCCGCGCGCTGACCTCGCCCTGTGGCCGGATCCGGATCCCGATCAACGAGGACCGCGGCGAGACCGGGCAGATCGTGTCGTACCTGAAAAAGTACCGGGGCGAGGGGATCCAGCACATCGCGGTCGGAACCGAGGACATCTACGGTTCTGTCGACGCGATCGCCGAAAACGGTATCCGCTTCATGCCGGGCCCGAACGAGACCTATTACGATCAGAGCTACGAGCGGGTGAGCGGCCATGCGGAGCCGAAGGATCGGATGATGCAGCATGGCATTTTGATCGATGGCGAAGGGGTTGTGGACGGCGGCGAGACCAAGATCCTGCTGCAAATCTTCTCCAAGACCGTTATCGGGCCGATCTTCTTCGAGTTCATCCAGCGCAAGGGTGACGACGGGTTCGGGGAAGGCAACTTTCAGGCGCTCTTCGAGTCGATCGAGGCTGAACAGATCGCGACGGGCGAACTCACGCCCGATGCAGCCTGAATTCCGGCAGTTGCCGCGACCAACGGGCGCGTCGGCGGTCGCCGGCGCGCCCTTATTTGTCCGCAGTCGCTGAACTCCCTGCTTTCCCGCTCCTTTGCGTGCGTCTAAGGGCACCTTTGGCTTGCCGGCGGATGCTGTGACGGTAAAGCGCCGTTTCTGGTCGCGGCGCGCCGGAATCGGGAGACTTCCGCGGTCAGCCCTTCGGCAGCTTCAGCGTGATGTTACGGCCGCCTTTGATATATCGCAGTTCGCCTTCGCCGATCGCCGCGACGCGGCCGCCATCGACCCGGTCGCCGACTTCGACCTTCACGAAGCGTCCGGACTTCAACCGGACCAACGCGCTGCGGTTCGAGGGCGTGCCATAAACGCCAATCAGATTGACCTTGTTGAGGTTGATCGCGTTGCGCTCGGTCGCCTGCTTTGCGACCGACGCCCGGGTTGGGATCGACGGCACTCGCGCCGTGGCGACGTTGTTTTCGCTGTCGGGCTCGGCGCGCGGGTTCGGGGTCGATCGGGCGGCCTCCTGCAAGGCCGCCTCAACCACATTGCCGAAATTCCCCGGCCGCCCGGACGGAGGGTTGGACACCGCGACCGCAAGATCGGTCGATGCCGACAGGTCGGGATCGGCCGCTGGTTCTGGCTCGTCGTCCTCCGCGGCCGCCTCGCGATCGGTCAGAGGCGTCTCGGCCTCGGGGTCGACCCAAAGTGAGGCGGGCCGAATGGCCGGACGGATCGCCGCCAATTCGTCGCGGGAAAACCCGCCTAGCCTGGCGACCTCGGTGGCGCCGTCCAATGGCTCGGTCGTTGCAGCGGGCTCAACTTCGGCTGCCTCTGGCGCGGCGCCATCGAGAAGCGTTTCGTCCTCGTTGGCGCGTAGACCCTCAGGCCTTGGCCCCGGCACAAAGGCCGGCTGGCCAAGGATGACCTGGAATCCGCCGGGTGCGATGGCCCCGTCCGAGGTCGCGCGGACCAGGCCGCGATCGTCCAGGTCGAATGCGGTGCCAAGGGCCGCGGGCGGCAACAGCGCCGCCAGCCGCAGATCGGTGTCGAGTGCCTCGGCCGCCGGAGGGCGCGTGGCAGCGGTGCTGGCCAGCGCAGGGTCGATCGCGGCGACGGTCAGGCCCTCGATCCGATCCGAGCCCGGGACCGCAAGCGGGTCGGGATCCAGCTGCCAGATGCCGGTGGCCGCATATCGCGCCTCCGCCTCGCTGCGGGTCAGCGGACGGCGGATCACCGGTGCCGGCGCCGTCGCCTCGGGCAGCGCCACCTCGGCATCGGACGGGTCCTCAAGCCGCGCGATCTCGAGGCCGTCGTCCGGGGCCGGCGTATCGCCGGCCGGCGCATCAACCGGTGCCTGTCCGGTCTCCGCGCCTACCGGCAGCTCCGCGGCCGGCTGTTCAGGTGCTGCGCTATCCAGGTCGGGGGCGATGCCGGTCGTAGTGGTAGCCTCGGTCCCGGCGGCGGTATCCGTCGGCGTGGACGCGGTAGAGGGGATCGGGGTCGGTGCGATCACCAACGGGGGCGGCGCGCTGGCAACGCCGGGGACGGCCGCTGTGATCTCGGCGTCGTCGTCGAAGGTGCCAAACCACCCCGAGGTCACGTCGCTCATGAAATAGGTTGACCAAATCGCAAGGATAGCAAGAGCCAAGAGCAGGATCAGCGTCAATGCGAGGCCAATGTAGCGCGGCGCACCGATGCCAGGCTGCTGTCGACGCGCGCCGAAAACGGTCATCGCCTCGGCTTCGGTCGAGGGCGCGCGGCCAAGCGGAGCCGGTGCTGCGGTTGCCGGCGCTACGGCGCCTGGCGGCGGTGGCGCAGGTTTCCGGATCGGGCTGCGACGGATCTTTTGCAACGTGCCGGCCAGCGTCGCCCCAGTCGCCTTGGCAGAACCACGGGTTGACCGTCGTGGCTTGCGCTCGGCGGCCGCCACGATATCCGGGGAGGTCACCGGCAAAGGCGTTCGCGGCGGCGCAGATGGTGCGGAGGGGGCGGGCGACGGCTCCGGAATCGCGCGGTCAGGTGCGGCGGCAGAAACCGGCGGTTCCGCGCGGGCAGCCTGGGCGACGGGAGGTGGCTTCGGGATCGGCGCCGGCTGGCCATTGGCACGGCGCGAGGCAAAGGTGACGGGTGTCTCCGGCGAAGGGTCGGGAGCCGCTGCCGATGCGGCGGGCTTTGCCCGGCGATGGCTGAAGGCCGGCTCGGGGACGGTCGCATCCTCAGTTGCTGAGGCCGGCACCGACTCCGACGCCGCTCCGTTTCCGGCCGGGGCGGGCTTTGCTTTCGGCTTTGGTTTCGGCTTGGGTTTGGATTTCGTCGCCGGCTGCGGGCTTTCGGAGCCCAGGACCTGGATGCTGACGGCGTCCGGTTGTACCGTCTCGCCGCCGGTCAACACCGTTGCGGCGTGTCGCGTGGGGCCGAAGAACGGCTCTCCGCCAAAGGTGCCGTCGGCGGGCATCGCGACGAAGCTGACCGGGTTGAACCGGTATTGGATCGCAAAGGCCTCGGCCTCGTTCAGGGTTTCGCGGGCGACCACGGCGACCTGCGCCCGGTCGCCGTCTTGGCGCCAGTCGAACACTAGATCGCGCACGTCGTACGGTGTCAGCCCCACCAGCCCGTCGCGGATCTGGGCGATGCGGTCGGCGGTGGAGGGGCCCGGTGCGTCGACCTCGGTATAGAGGATCTGCGAATTCGGGATGACCAGCTTGGTGGTCATGCCGCCGGCCTCGAGATCCGCGGCCGTCCGACGCAGAACCCCAAGCTCGTCAACCAGCGATGGATCGTCCAGCGAAACGCCGCCGATGGCAAGCCAGCCCGCCTTGGCCCGGTGCAGAAGGCTGATCCCTTCATGGCTGAGATTCAGGGCAAAATTGGGCTTCATCCGCCTGATCTATCACACAGTTCGCGGGCTTTTGGAGTCCCGCCCCGGGTGGCCGGACCCTATAGCAGGAAATCGCCGAGGGGAAGTACGCCGGGCGGCAATTCCCTTGCCTGCGGGCGCCGCAATCGGGACAATCACAGGCAACTGGGAAGGGAGCCGGGTCATGAGGTTTTGGATTGCGGCGGCCGTGCTGGTGCTCGCGTTGCCTATCTGGGCGCAGGAGACCGCGCCGGGACGGTTGACGGTGACCGGCGAGGGCCGTGTCGAAAGCGTGCCCGACATGGCAACGATTACCCTGGGCGTGACCAGCGAAGCGCGGACCGCGGCCGATGCAATGCGCGAGACGTCCAAGGCGACGGCGGCGGTTCTGGGGCGTCTTGCAAGTGCGGGCATCGAAGACCGTGACATGCAAACCCGCGATCTGTCGCTGTCGCCTGTTTGGGATAGTCGGTCGTCGTCCTCGCCACCGAAAATCGTCGGCTTCCAGGCGCGCAACACGGTCGTGGTGCGAGTGCGCGCGCTCGATGCCTTGGGCGGCATTCTGGACGAGGTGATCGAGGCGGGTGCGAACCTGTTCCAGGGTCTGTCCTTCGGCCTGCAAGAGCCGGGTCCGGTGCACGACGAGGCGCGGCGGCGTGCGGTGGCGGAGGCTCGGCGCAAGGCGGCGCTCTATGCCGAGGCCGCCGGGCTGAGCCTCGGCGCGGTGCTCGAGTTGAACGAGGCCGGTGGCAGCCCGCGCCCGATGATGCTGGAGCGTGCCGCCATGGCGTCGGCAGTCCCAATCGCTGCCGGCGAGGTCGCGATCCAGGCCGCGGTGTCGATGGTGTTCGAAATCCGCTAGCCAAGACGCCTTTTGGCCAACCCGGTCGACGCGGGGAGCTTTGGCGCGGCGCCTATTTCGACACGGGGTCAGGCTCACGATGCCGCCAGCGTCACCGGGGCCTTGCCGTAGCCGCGCAAAAACTCGACCAGCCCATCCAATGGCAACGGTTTCGAGATGCCGAAGCCTTGTGCCATATGGCAGCCCAGTTTGCTGAGCACGGCATATTGTGCCGGGGTTTCGACACCCTTTGCTACGACGTTCAGACCCAGGTCGCAGGCCAGCCCGATGATCGCCCGCAAGATAGCCTCGCTGCAGGTATCAGGCAGATTGGCGATCATTGAGCGGTCGAGCTTGATCCCGCTCAGCGCAAGCGTGCCCAGCGTCGCCATTGCTGCATAGCCGGTGCCGAAGTCGTCGAGTTCGACCGAAAATCCCGCCTCGGACAATGCCGCGATGTTCTGTTCCGCGGCGCCGGTGTCGTCGGCGACCAATTGCGCCTCGCGGAATTCGATCACCAAATCGTCAGGCGCCAGGCCCTGGCCCAAGACCTCCCATAACAGGTCGCAGGCCAGATCCGGATCGGCGAGGGTGCGGGCCGAGGCATTGAACGACATCTTCGGCGCGTCCCAGCCGTCGGCGCGCAAGCGGCGTAGCGCCGCAAGACCCTTGGACCGCACAATGGCGTCGATCTTGTCGGTCAGGCCGGCCTCGGCAGCGAGGTCGAGGAAGGCTTGGGGGTCAAGCAATCCAAGGCGCCAATGTGGCCAGCGGGCCAGCATCTCAAAGCCGCTGCACCATCCGGTCGCCAGCGAGACCTGCGGTTGGAAATGCGCCTCGAACGCGCGCGCCTCGACGGCGTCCTTCAGCTCAGCCAGCAGGGTTTGGCGGGTTTCATAGGCGGCGCGCATCTTGGTCGAAAACGCCTTGACGCCGCCACGGCCGGCGCGCTTGACCTCATAAAGCGCGATGTCGGCGTTGCTGATCAGGCGGTCGGCGGTACGGTCCTTGGGTCCGGCGACGGCGGTGCCGATGCTGGCCGCGACCCGCGCCTCGGCGCCCTCGAAACGCACAGGTTCGGCGATGCGTCCGGCGATCTCGTCTGCGAGTTTCGCCAGATACGCCCCGCGGCGATCGGTGCGCGTGACGACGATGAATTCGTCACCGCCGACCCTGGCGACCAGATCGGTCTGCGCAGTGACTGAACGCATGGCTTGCGCCGCGTGGCACAGCACCGCGTCGCCCATGGCGTGGCCCATGCTATCGTTGATTTCCTTGAATAAATCGAGGTCGATATGCATCAGCCCCATGACCCGCCCGTCCGAGCCCGGCAGGTGTAGCATGCCCGGACCATCCAGCACCCGCATCAGCCGGGCGCGATTGGCCAGACCGGTCAGCGTGTCGGTTTCGGCAAGGCGCGCGGCGGCACGCAACTGCTGCATCAGCCGTGCCTGGCTGGCGATCCAGCGGCCGATCGTGATCAGGCGGTAGGCCTGGGTGGCGTCGAATCCGCCCGGCTCAAGCGTGGCGAGCGAAAGGGTGCCGACCGCCTGGGCGCCGCTGAACATCGGGACGATCATCATCGAGCGGATGCCCGAGGACACAAGCGCGAGCATCGCGCCGGTACTGGCGGCCTTCATCTCGGCCTCTGACAGATAGACCGGTTGGCCGGTGTCCAGGACGCGAGTGCGCGGGGCATTGGGCAAGATCTTCGGCACGTTGTTGTGCGGGTCGAACTTGCCGTCGCTGCGGTGCACTCGGTCGATGATCCGGTCGCCGTCGATCAGCGCGATCGAGCCGCGCGCCGCCGGGAAAAGCCGGGTCAGCCAGTCGGTGCCGACGCGCAGAACCGCCTCGATGCTGTCGGCATGGCTCAGCGCGTCGATGAACGCGATCGGCAGGTGGATCGAGGTCTCACGGTCGGGCATAGCACGGGCTCTCTCGCCCGCGACTAGACCATATCCGGCCTAAATCTCCCTTAATCCCGGTGCGGCCTGCGCCGCGGTGGGCGTGCCTTGTCCGTCTATTTGGCGCCCGCCGCGACCGGCTTGTTCAGCACCGCATCCGTCGGCAGGCCCTTGGCGTGGATATCCGCCTTGCGGCCCGGCGATCCGGCCTTGGCCAACGCTTGGTCGAGGTCGGCGATCAGGTCGTCGGCATCCTCGATGCCGATCGACAGCCGCACCACGTTCGGGGCGGCGCCGGCGGCAGTCTGCTGCTCGGCGGTGAGCTGCCGGTGCGTGGTCGAGGCCGAGTGAATGATCAGCGACCGCGCATCGCCCAGATTGGCGACATGGCTGAAGAGCTCCAGCGAATCGACCAACTTGATACAGGCGTCGTAGCCGCCCTTCAGCGCCACGGTAAACAGGGCCCCTGCGCCGCGCGGGCAGATCTTCTTGACCCGTTTGAAAGAGGGCGAGGATTTCAGGCCGGCATAGGTGACAGCCTCGACGGCAGGGTGTTTTTCAAGCCATTGCGCGATCTTCTCGGCATTCTCGACATGGCGCTCCATGCGCAGACTGAGCGTCTCGATCCCCATCAGCGTGTAATGCGCAGCTTGCGGGTTCATCGTCATGCCCAAATCCCGCAGGCCCACGGCGATGGAGTGGAAGACGTAGGCCAAAGGCCCGAAGGTCTCGGCGAATTTCAGGCCGTGATAGGCGGGCTCGGGTTCGGAGAGCGAGGGGAACTTTCCGCTCGCCGCCCAGTCGAACTGCCCGCTGTCGACCACGCAGCCGCCGGTTACGGTACCGTTGCCGGTGAGGTATTTGGTGGTCGAATGCACCACCAGCGTCGCGCCGTGTTCGATCGGGCGGCAGAGGTAGGGCGAGGCAGAGGTGTTGTCGACGATCAGCGGAATGCCCGCCTTTTCGGCGATGGCGGCCATGGCATCGAGATCGGTGATGTAACCGCCCGGGTTGGCGATCGATTCACAAAACAGCGCGCGGGTGTCGTCGTCGATGGCGGCCTTGACCGCGGCGAGGTCATCGGTGTCGACGAATTTCGCCGACCAGCCGAAGCGTTTGATCGTCTGGCTGAATTGGGTGACCGAGCCGCCGTAAAGCCGGGTCGAGACCACCACGTTCCGCCCCGGCGCCATTAGCGGGAACAGCGCCATGATCTGGGCGGCGTGGCCCGATGAGCAACAGACCGCGCCAACGCCGCCCTCGAGCGTGGCGATGCGTTCCTGCAGCACGGCGACGGTGGGGTTGGTCAGCCGCGAATAGATGAAACCGACCTCTTGCAGATTGAACAGCGCTGCGGCGTGGTCGGCGTCGCGGAAGACATAAGCCGTGGTCTGGTAGATCGGCGTCTGGCGGGCGCCGGTGGCAGGGTCGGGGCGGGATCCTGCGTGGATTTGCAGGGTGTCGAAGCCGTAGCTCGGTGCCTCGGTCATGGCGGTGTCTCCCGTTGCGATGCGTCCGGTGTGGTTTAGGGGAAAGCCCGGGCCGGGACAACGGCTCAACGGGCGGCGACGCGGAGTTCCTCGATCTCACGGAAGCGCAAGCGATTGGCCATCTTGGCCGGGCTTTTCAGGGTGAGGTTTGGGAACCGGGCGAAGAGCCTTTGGAACGCGATGGCGCCTTCCAGCCGGGCGAGCGCGTTGCCGGCACAGATATGGATCCCGAGGCCGAAGCTGAGATGCCGGTTCGGGCGGCGGGCGATGTCGAAGCGGTCGGCATCGGGGAAGGCGTCCGGGTCGCGGTTCGCGGCGGCGATGATCATGTGCACCGTGGTACCCGCGGGCAGGTCGGTGCCGCCCAGAGTCGTGGCGCGGGTCGAGCGGCGGTTGTTGATCTGGATCGGCGCCTGATAGCGCAGAACCTCTTCGACCATCGGTTCGATCAGGCCTGGGTCGGCGCGCAGGCGGGCGATCTGGTCTGGATGACGCAACATCTCGTGCACGCCGTGGCTGAGCATGTTGGTCGAGGTCTCGTGGCCTGCATTCAGCATGAAGATGCACTGATGCAAGAGTTCGGTCTCGGAGAGCTTCTGGCCGTCGGCTTCGGCGTCGGCGAGGACGGTCAGAACCTCTGTCTCACTGGCGGTTTCAGGGTGGGCGCGGCGGTGGGTCAGGAGGTCCTTGAGGTAGGTCTTGAATTCGGTGACCGCGCGGTTGCCTGCGTCGAGTTGGTCCTGAGTCAGTTTCGGTTCCAGCGCGGTGAGGATGGCGAGCGCCCAACCACGCAAAAGCAGCCGGTCCTGAGCAGGCACGCCCAGCATGTCGCAGACAACCTCGATCGGCAATTTGAAGGCGAAATCCTCGACCACATCCATCTCGCCGGCATCCTCGAAGCGGTCGAGATGCGCATCGACCAGGGTCTCGATCCGGGGTCTGAGCGCCTCCAGCGCGCGGCGGGTGAAGGCGTGTTGAAAAAGCGCGCGGATGCAGGTGTGATCCGGCGGATCGATGAAAACGACCGATGTGGTGTGATGTTCGTAGAGCGGCGCGCCGGGCCCAAATTTCGGCGCGAAATCCGCGGTCTTGTCAGAGCTCCAAGTGGCCGGGTCGCGGTAGACGGCGGTGATGTCGTCGTAACGGGTCAGCACATAGGTGCCATCGGGGTTTCGGTGGACGGGCGACTCGGTACGCAGGGCAGCGAGATACGGGTAGGGGTCGGCGGTGTAGCCGGCGGGGACGTTGAGAAGGTCAAAGGTCTCAGGGTCGAAGGACTGCACGGGCGGAATTGGTTTCTGGTTCACAGCGGAGGCTGCCACGGCGCCGCCGCGCCTGCAACACGCGCGGTGCTGCCGGTGTGTTGGAGAACGAGGTTTGCCAAGTCGAGCACGTGCCATGCGTGGCGGACGGTCAAGAACGCGTTGTGGACTGGACAATCGCGGTCGTCTAGGTTCAAGCCACTGCGCCTGCTTGTTTATTGAGAGAAACGCCTATGCTTCGTTCCCTTGCCGCATTGCTCCTGGTGATCCTGCTTGCCTCGTGCACCTCCGTAACTGTCCCGGGGCTTCCCAATCCTGCGCAATCCGTACTGGCGACGGGAACATCTGCCCCGGCAAGGGCCCCGGCGCAGGGCGCCCCAGCGGGTGCATCCGAGTCTGGATTGGTGGCAGCCGAAGCCGCCGTCGCGGCGGAAGAGGCCGCGGAGGGCGAAGGCGCGTTCGAGGGCGAAGGAGGTGAAGCCGGTGAAGCCAGCGAGGGCGAGGGGGGAGAAGGCCTGGCGGCGGAAAGCGGCGGATGTGCGGTTTTTGCGGGCACCTTTCTCGAGGACGAATTCTGCGAGGAGGAGGATTGATCGAGCGGACTCCGCGGGCGCGGAACTCCTAGTTGCGCAGACGCACAATTCCGCGCTGGCCGCCGCGCTCGAACTCGATCTCGTAGCCTGCAACACGCGCCTGCGCGATGCGGCGCAAATCGTCGGTGTTGGCGATGCGTTGCCCGTTGATCCGCCGCAGCAGATCGCCGGGGCGCAGGCGGGTGCGGATTGCGATGTCCTCGACCCCCGTGACGACCACGCCTTCAGCGCCGAGCGGAAGGCGCAGCTCTTGGATCACCGCGGGGTTGACGTTGGCCGCACTCAGGCCGTTCAGGATGCTGCGCGCCTGAATGCGGAGCTCCCGGCGCGGCGGATCGTCTGGGGCGGCGGCAAGCTCCACGGTGGCCGTCAGCGGATCGCCGTCGCGCAGAAAGCCGACCTCGGTCTCGGCACCGATCCCCAGGGTCAGCAGGCGAAACAACATCTCCGGTCCGCCATCGACCGGCAGGCCACCGATCGCAGTGACCACATCGCCGATCTCGAGCCCGCCAACCGCGAACGGGCTTAGGGGGTGCAGCGCGCTGATCAGAACGCCTTGAGGCAGGTCGAGGCCTAGCGCCTCGGCCAATGGCCCGTCCACGGTCTGTACTGTGACCCCGGCCCAAGGGCGCACCAGCTCGGTCTTGCCCGCGGCCGCTTGCGACACATACTGCCGCACCAAGTTCGCGGGGATCGCGAAGCCGATGCCGTCGGAGCCGCCGGATCGGGTGACGATGGCCGTGTTGATGCCGACGAGCTGCCCGTTCATGTCCACCAGCGCACCGCCCGAGTTGCCTGGGTTGATCGGCGCGTCGGTCTGGATGAAGTACCCAGGTCGGCCGCCGACCTGACCGCTGCGGGCGCTGGCCGAAATAATGCCGCTGCTGACCGTCTGGCCAACGCCGAACGGGTTGCCCACCGCCAGCACCAGATCGCCGACTTCGACCCGGTCGCTGTCGGCGAACTCCAGCGCCGGCAGATCGGGCGCGCCGCTCAGCTGCAGAATCGCCAGATCGGTGCCGGGGTCGGCCAGCACCACCTCGGCGTCAAATTCGCGCCGGTCGGCCAGTACCACGCGGATGTCGGTGGCGTTGCCGACGACATGGAAATTCGACACCACGATCCCGTCGGCGGCCAGGATCACGCCCGATCCGAGCGAATTCTGCACCCGGGGCCGGGTCCGCATATTGAAGAACTCGGAAAAGAACGGATCGTTGGCAAACGGCGACACCCGCGCCTCGACCACGCGCTTGGCGTAGATGTTGACCACCGAGGGCGTCACCGCCTTGACGACGGGCGCGTAGCTGAGCGTGACCTCCGCTTGGCTGGCGGGCACGCGGGTCTGTGCCGCGGCGGGCCCAGCACTCAAGACCATTAGCAGAATCAAAAGGGCACGCATTCCGGCCGCTCCGTTGGACTTTGTACCGTCCCTTAGATCGCGTTCCGCACAGCTTGGGTCAACCGCGGCGGCCTACCGCATCCACAGGTTCTCGCGCTTGATCTTGTTGCGGATCATCTGTTCGCGCGCGGGCAAATGTTCGCGGTCGAAAAGGGCGCGGACCTTGTGGCCGCGGCGCTGGTAGACCATGCGTTTGATCGGGTCGTAGGTCTTCAGCACCTTCTTGATCTTGTTCGGCGCAGTCACGGTTTCCAGCGTGTCGACCACGGCATCCGATTCTCGCGCGTAGAGCAGCGGAAAGACGCGGTAATGGCAGGTCACCGCGCCGTCGAGCAGCCCAGCGGGGATCGTCCGGCGCGCGCCGCCGAAGCTATGGATCACCAGCGGCAGCGCGATCTGATCGAGCCAGGGAAAAAGCTCTTGTCCGATCAGCTCCTTGGGCGTGTCGTCCCGGATCGCCAGCGCGGTGTCGAGGTACTTTTGCCCGAACGCGTGCGGGCAACTGTAGAAAAACCAGCCCGCGTTGAAGTACATATAGCGTTTCCAGTACTCCTCGGGCTGGCTTTCATCGATGGTCGGTCCGATGTCGAGGCCGAACCTGTCATAGAGCGCGGACCAAATCTCATGGTAACCGGGGCCGTAAAGCTCAGGCTTCGGCCAGGTGTCCTCGCGGCGCAGCGAGGCGCAGGGACGCGCGAAATCGAACGGCACGGCCGACAGTTTTCCGGTGATCAGCGTGTCGCTGTCGAGAAACAGAAACGGTTCGCCCTTGGGCAGGGCGAACAGGCCCTCGATCTTGTTGCCGGGCGGGTAGCTGTCGCCAAAATGGCGCGAGTCGAAAGGTACAATTTCACCGCCGAACTCGGCGATCAGGGCGCGCAACTCGTGGTTCTGGATGCGCGGGTCGCCCTGCCAAAGTGGGCCAGGCTGCGGTTCGGCGATGAAGACGCGGCCGGCGAAATCCGGGTCGGAATGACGCAGCGACGCAAGGCAGAGCACCGCCTCGTAGGCAAGGCGGCCGTTCTGGCCGATGATGAAGATATTGAACGCCTTCGGTTTGGCGGCTTTTTCGGCCATAGGTTGCACTGCCCGGTTGTTTTTTCGCGACTATAGTCGGGAAAGCGGTTTATCAAAAGAGTCGAGTGCGGCGAATTTGACGGAGGGTGCGATGAAATGGCTGAAAGCGGTGGTGGTGGCCCTGGCGGCGGGACCGGCATTGGCGCAGTTCAACAGCGCGGCCGAGGTCAAGCCGATCCTGCAGATGATCAAGCCGCAATGGGTCAGCTTGCGGGAGTTCAACGGCCAGGACCTGCTCTACTTCACGCTGTTGGAGGTCTACCGCTGCGGGCTGGACCAGATCCGCTATGTGATTAACGACGGCAAGCCCGCGGTCTGGGAGACGCCGCCGTGTGAGGGCGACGAGACGTTTTCCGAGATCCCCGAGGATCGGCTGCCTTACACGACCTTCAGGCTGGGAGCCGTGGATCAGGTGCGCATCGAGCTGACCTATGACGACGGCACCGTCGAGACCGAGACCTATGCTCGGGCGGCGATCCTGCAATAGGCGGCGCTTTTCACCGCCGTCGCCGGGGGCTAGATTGCGGCCCGGAGCCGAGCGGAGCATCGCATGACCCAGTATCAGCGCATCGTCCTGGCGAGCCGACCCAAGGGCCCGCCGAGCCTCGAGAATTTCCGCCTTGAGCAGGCTGATTTGCCGGCGCCTGGGCCGGGCGAAGTGCTGGTCCGGACGATCTGGATGTCTCTGGACCCTTATATGCGTGGGCGGATGGATGCCGGCGCGTCCTATGCGGCCCCGGTGGAGGTGGGCCATACGATGGAGGCCGGCTGCGTCGCCGAGGTGGTGACCTCGAATGCCGACCGCCTGGCGCCTGGCAACATCGTCGCGGGCCGCGTCGGCTGGGCCAGCCACGGGGTGCTGCCGGCAAAGGAGCTGCGCAAGGTCGATCCGGACCTGGCGCCGGTCTCGACCGCGTTGGGCGTGCTCGGCATGCCGGGGCATACCGCCTGGGTCGGGGTCAACGACATCCTTGCCGCGCAGGCGGGCGAAACGATCGTGGTCTCCGCAGCCACCGGCGCGGTCGGCAGCGTCGCGGGCCAACTCGCCAAGCGCAAGGGCCTTCGGGTCCTCGGCGTCGCGGGCGGGGCCGAGAAATGCCGCTATGCGGTGGACAAGTTGGGCTATGACGTTTGCCTCGACCACCGCGACCCGGATCTGGCCGCCGAGATGGCCGCGCTGACGCCACAGGGTGTCGACTGCTACTACGAGAATGTGGGCGGCAAGACGCTGGAGGCGGTGCTGCCGCGGATGAACGATTTCGGGCGCATCGCGGTCTGCGGCATGATCGCCTGGTATTCCGGCAAGGGCGTGGGAGAGGCCATGCGGCTGCCGGCGGCCTGGCGGGCGATTTTGGTCAAGCGGCTGCGGGTCCAGGGCTTCATCGTCTTCGACCATATGGACCGGTTGAAGCCGTTTCTGGCCGAGGTCGGGCCGTTGGTGGCCTCGGGCGCCATCCACTATCGCGAGACCGTGACCGAGGGGCTGGAGACTGCGCCGGCGGCGTTCCTGCAGTTGCTCGAGGGCGGCAATTTCGGCAAACAGCTCGTCCGGGTGGGCGCGGACCCGTGAGCCGGCCCAACCCCGGGCGGCGCGCCGACTACGCGCTGTTCGAGCCGGTGCCGATGCGGTGGGCCGATGCCGACATCTACGGCCACATGAACAACGCCGTGCACTACTATCTGTTCGACACCGCGGTGCAGGCGGTGCTGGTGCGCGAGGGGCTTCTCGATCTAGGCGGGTCCGAGACGGTGTTCCTGGTGGTGTCGTCGGGCTGCGACTATTTCGGCGAGATCGTCTTTGGCGACCGGGTCGAGGCGGGCCTGCGCATCGGGCGGCTGGGGCGGTCCTCGGTCCGCTACGAGATCGGCATTTTCCGCAATGACGAGGACCGGGCCAGCGCCGAGGGGTTCTTCGTGCATGTCAGCGTCGGGCGCGACGACCGCCGCCCACGCGCCCTGCCGGACCGGGCGCGGGACGTGCTTGGGCGGCTGGTCGTCGCTTCTCACGGGACGTGATCCGAATGAGCGCTACCGCGCGCCGCTTTTGCGCGTTTACAGGCAACGCTCTGCACCGGGCAGTGGCGCAGGTTGCAGTGGCAGGACCGCCTCCGGCGGGCGTATTTTCAAAGAGATGAAATGGACCTGGATTAGCCTTAGCCCCACTGCGTTAAGGCCGCCTCGGCGACCGGTGCGCCCCACTCCTGCAGGAAGTGGCCGCCATCGGGGATCTCCAGCGGTGCGGGGCAGTTTCTGATCAGCCCGTGCAGGTGGCGCATGGCCGGGCCGCCGAGCACCGGGTCGGCGAGACCGATCGCCATGAAGCTCTCGCCCTGCCAGTTGTTGGCGAGGAAGTGGGCGGCGCGCTTGGAGGTCTCGACGCCTTCCATGCCGGGTTCGGTCATCACCATCTGCGGAAACCGGCGTACGCCGGCCTTGTAGCTCTGGTCCGGGAATGGCGCGGCATAGGCGGCGACCTCGCCCGGGGTCAGATGTGGGCAGGCGCGGGACATCAGCTTGCCGACGTCGAGGTCCGGGTTGGCGGCGACATAGGCGCGCCAGTCTTCGAAACCTTGGCCGGCGGGATTGCCGGTGGCGAGCGTCGTGTTCATCGCCAGCAGGCGGTCAATTCGGTCTGGCAAGTCCATCGGCAGGGTCAGGCCCAGGAGCCCGCCCCAATCCTGCACGACCAGGGTGATGCGGGTGAGGTCAAGGCGCTCGACAAGCGCCAAAAGCATGTTGCGGTGGAAGTGAAAGCCATAAGTGGCGTCCTCGACCGGCTTGTCCGAGCGGCCGAAGCCCAGCATGTCGGGGCAGACCACACGGGCGCCGGACCCCAGGAAGACCGGGATCATGCGGCGGTAGAGATAGGCCCAGGTCGGCTCTCCGTGCAGGCAGAGGAAGGTGCGGCCCTCGGGCGGCCCCTCGTCGATGTAGTGGATTCGCAGGCCCTCGTAGCCGGCCAAGTCGTCGAGGTAACGCGGTGCGTAGGGCCAATCCGGCAGATCGGCGAAGCAGGTATCGGGCGTGCGCAGTGCGTCGATGGTCATGGGATGGCCTCCGGCTATGTAGATCCATCAGGCGTCAAACCCGGGCGCCGGTCAATTGCGGGTTTCGGACTTGAAACGGCGCGTATGGCGGTGGAACATCGCCGAAAAGACCAAAGGGGAGGACCGGTCCAAGATGGACGGGATGATGATGCACCGGCCGCTGCGCGTGGCCGATATTCTCACATTCGCAGAAGAGATCCATGGGCAGGCCGAGATCGTGTCGTCCACAGTCGAGGGCGGCCTCCACCGCGAATCCTATTTCGAAATGGCCGCCCGCTGCCGCCGCCTCGCCAAGGCGCTTCTGAGGCTTGGTATCGGCCTTGGTGACCGCGTCGCGACCCTGGCCTGGAACGGCTATCGCCATATGGAACTCTATTACGGCGTCCCCGGTATCGGCGCGATTTGCCACACGATCAACCCGCGGCTATCGGCCGAGCAGATGGCCTATATCGTCAACCACGCCGGCGACCGCGTAATGTTCCTCGACCTCACCTTCGTTCCTATGGTCGAGAAGCTGGCCGCAGAGTTTCCGAACGACCTGACATACGTGATCCTGACCGACCGGGTGCAAATGCCGGCAACGACGCTCGATGCGCTCTGCTACGAGGACTTGCTTGCCGCGGAGGACGACGCCTTTGACTGGCCGGATGTGCCAGAGGACACCGCCTGTGGACTCTGCTACACCTCCGGCACCACCGGCAATCCCAAGGGCGCGCTCTATTCGCACCGCTCGATGGTGCTGCATGCGCTGCTGGTCGGTGTGTCGATGCAGAATTCCATGACCCCGGGCCGGCGGGTTCTGCCCGTGGTGCCGCTGTTCCACGCCAACGCCTGGGGCATGGCCCATGCTGCGCCGCTGGTCGGCGCGCATCTGGTCATGCCGGGGCCGCATCTCGATGGCGCCTCGCTCTTTGATCTGATGGAGGCCGAGCGCGTTTTCGCCGCCTGGGGCGTGCCCACCGTGTGGCTGGGGCTGATGGCCGAGATCGAACAGCGGGGGCGGCCGCCCGAGGGGTTCGGCGAGATCGTCGTCGGGGGCTCCGCTGCCGCGCCCGCACTGATCCGCGCCTTCGAGTATCTCGGCGTCAATGTTTGCCACGCCTGGGGCATGACCGAAATGTCGCCGATCGGCACGCTCGGCAATCTGGCCCCCGAGATGCAGGCGCTGCCTTTTGACGAACGCATGCGGCTGAAGTCCTGCCAGGGCCGCCGGGCCTTCGGCATCGACATGAAGATCGTCGACGAAAACGGCACCCGCCAGCCCCATGACGGAGCGGCCACCGGCGAGCTATTCGTCCGTGGTAACACCGTGGTGTCGGGCTACTACGACAACGCCGAGGCCAGCGCCGCGGCGCTCGACGCCGACGGCTGGTTCGGCACCGGCGACGTCGCCGCGATCTCGCCCGAAGGGTTTCTGACCATCACCGACCGTGCGAAAGACCTTATCAAGTCGGGCGGCGAGTGGATCTCGTCGATCGACGTGGAGAACATGGCGATGGCCCATCCCCACGTGGCCAATTGCGCGGTGATCGCCGTGCCGCATCCGAAATGGGACGAACGCCCGGTGCTGATTGCGGTCCCGGCGGTGGACCAGCCCGATACTGACGCCGTCATGGCGCATCTGGCCGAGCATCTTGCGACGTGGCAGCTTCCGGACGACGTGGTCTATGTCGAGGAACTGCCGCTGACCGCGACCGGTAAGGTGTCGAAGCTGACGCTGCGGCGGCAATATGCCGATCACGAGCTGCCCGAAGTGGGGTAGCCAGAGTTTCATGGAATCTCTGATTGCAAATCCTCGTCGAGGATTTGCCCTCAGGGTTTCTCTGAAATCCCGGCGGCTCGACTACGTCAGTCCGAGACGGTCAGCACGATCTTGCCCTTCGCCGCCCGGGTTTCGATCAGCCGCAGGGCGTCGGCCGCTCGCTCCAGCGGAAACCGGTCCGAGATCCGCGGCCGAATCCGACCCGCGCCATAGAGATCGAACAGCGCCGCGCAGTGCTCGGCATATCTTCCCGGGTCGCGTTTGGTGAAGGCGCCCCAGAAGACGCCGACGATCTGGCAGTTCTTCAAAAGCGGCAGGTTCAGCGGGATGTTCGGAATGCCCGCCGGGAACCCCACCACCAGAAACCGCCCATTCCAGGCGGCGGCCCGAAGCGCGGGTTCGGCATAGTCGCCACCCACCGGGTCGTAGATAACGTCGACGCCGTCCGGCCCCGCCAAGGCCTTGATTTCCGAACCGAAAGCCTTTTGCGCCGCGCGGTCCATCTCGGCGGGATAGACCAGCGTGTCGTCCGCGCCGATGCCCCGGCAGAACGCCGCCTTTTCCTCGTTCGACACCGCCGCGATCACGCGCGCGCCCATGGCCTTGCCAAGCTCCACCGCCGAGGCGCCGATGCCGCCCGCCGCGCCCAGAACCAAAAGCGTGTCGCCCCCGGCCAGGTGCCCTCGGTCTGCGAGCGCGTAATACGACGTGCCGTAGGTGAAGATGAAACAGGCGGCGTCCTCGAAGGACATCGCGTCCGGGATCTTCATCACGTTCTCCGCAGGCGTGACCAGATGGCTGGCGAACCCGCCAAAAATCGGCAGCGCCAGCACCCGGTCGCCCACGGTGAACCCGGTGACGTCCGCGCCCACCGCGTCGATTACGCCCGACACCTCGCCACCCGGCGCAAACGGCCGCTCGGGTTTGTACTGGTAGAGGTCGCGGATGATGATCGTGTCGGGGAAATTGACGCCCGCCGCCCTCACCGCAATTCGCACCTCGTCAGGTTCGGGCGCGGGTATGTGGCCCTCGGTCAGCCGCAGGGTTTCCGGCCCGCCAGGGGAAAGGCTCAACATCGACCGCGCTCTCATCTCGTCCCCCTCGATCCTTGCGCCGCCAAAAAGCCGTGTCAAAGCGGCTTTGACAAGCGGTTTCGAAACCGCTTGCGCCAGGCCGTGCGAACGGCCTTGTCCTTCCCGGACCCGCCTGCGATGCTCGCCGCCGATCCGGGGAGGAGACATGACACCCGACACGCTGTTTTCGCTTGCCGGCAAGACCGCTCTTGTGACCGGCGGCGCCACCGGCATCGGCCGGATGGCCGCCGAGGGGCTGATGGCCGCGGGCGCCTATGTGCTGATCGCCTCGCGCAAGGGTGAGGCTTGTGAGGAAGCCGCGACCTGGCTCAACGCCCTCGACTTGCCCGGCCGCGCCGAGGGCTTTCAGGGCGATGTCGCCAGCGCCGAGGGCGTCGCGGCCCTGGCCGAGGACGTGGGCCGCCGGACCGGCCACCTCAACATTCTGATGAACAATGCCGGCCGCACCTGGGGCGAGCCCCTGGGCGGCTTTCCCTACGAGGCCTGGGACAAGGTTCTGTCGGTCAATGTCACCGGGCTCTTTCAGCTGACCCAGGCGCTGTTGCCCCTTTTGCGCGAAACCGCCCAGCCCGGCGATCCGGGCCGTGTAGTCAATGTGGGCTCGGTGATGGGCGAGGTGCCGATGGGCGACGGGGCCTACAGCTATTCGGCGTCGAAGGCCGCGGTGCACCACCTGACCCAGATCCTCGCCAAGGAACTGGCCGGCGACCATATCACCGTCAACGCACTGGCGCCCGGACCGTTCGTGTCGAACATGACGGCGTTTGCGACTGCCGATGACGAACGCCGGGAGAAAGTGGGGCGGGGGGTGCCCCTGGGCAGAGTCGGCCGGCCCGAGGATATTGCCGCTTGCCTGCAATTCCTCTGCGGTCCGGGCGGGTCCTATGTCACCGGTGCGATCCTGCCGGTCTCGGGCGGGATCAACGTGACGACCGGACCGTCAATATTTGAACGGGCGTTCAATTAGGATGAGCTACAGCGTCGACGACTTGCGCGGCATGGTCGGCCAGAAGGTCGGCACATCGCGCTGGTTCGACATGACGCAAGCGATGATCGACGCCCACGCGCAGGTGGTGCAGGACGACCAGTGGATCCACACCGACCCTGAGCGCGCCAAGGCCAGCCCGTTCGGTACTACAGTGGCGCATGGGTTTCTGACGCTTGGCATGCTGCCGGCGATGGCTTATGACGGCTGCCCCGAGGTCGCGGGCTCTGATATGGGCGTCAATTACGGGCTCAACCGAATGCGCTTCCTCGCCCCGGTGCCCGCCGGGTCCCGCATCCGGGCGCATTTCACTTTGAACGGCGTCGACGAACGCCGCCCCGGCGAAGTGACCCTGACCTGGGGCGTCGAGATGGAGATCGAGGGGCAGGACAGGCCCGCCCTCGTCGCCGAATGGATCAACCGGCGGTACATCGGGGTGGCGGCATGACCGCGTGCGCACACCGGCATTTCGTCGAAGAATCGTGCTCCCGGGCGACCTGAAAGGAAACATGCTCATGCGCGACGCCGTCATCGTCTCCACCGCCCGCACCCCGATCGGCAAGGCCTATCGCGGCGCCTTCAACGCCACCACGCCGCAGGCGCTGGCCGGCCACGCGATCCATCACGCCATTGCCCGCGCCCACGTCAACCCTGCCGAGGTCGAGGATGTCGTTGTTGGCGCCGCCCTGCAGCAGGGCCTGACCTGCACCAACATCGCCCGCCAGGCCGCGATCCGGGCCGGCTGCCCCGTTACCGTCGCCGGCATGTCGGTTGACCGGCAATGCGCCTCTGGCATGATGGCCATCGCCACCGCTGCCAAACAGGTCGTCCAGGACGGCCTGCAGATTGCCGTCGGCGGCGGCGTCGAATCGATCTCGCTCGTCCAGACCAAGGACATGCGCTTCGACCCCGACCCCTGGTTCGCCGGCCACCAGCCGGACATGTACATGTCGATGCTGGAAACCGCCGAGACCGTGGCCCAACGCTACAACGTCCCCCGCGACGCCCAGGACCAATACGCCCTGCAATCCCAGCAACGCACCGCCTCCGGCCAAGCGGCCGGCAAGTTCGACGACGAAATCGTGCCGCTGCCCTCGGTGATGAAGGTCCAGGACAAGGAAACCGGCGAGATCAGCGATGTCGAGACCAGGCTGGAAAGGGACGAAGGCAACCGCCCCTCGACCACGCTTCAAGGCCTGCAGGGCCTGCAACTGGTCTTCAAGGACGGCCTGACGATCCAACAGGGTGGCTACATCACCGCCGGCAATGCCAGCCAGCTCAGCGACGGCGCCTCCGCCGCCGTCATCATGGAATCCACCGAGGCCGAGAAACGCAACCTCGACCCGCTCGGCCGTTACATCGGCGTCGTCGCTTGCGGCCTGAAGCCCGACGAAATGGGCATCGGTCCGGTCTACGCCGTCCCCAAACTGCTTGAGATCCACAAGCTCAAGATGGGCGACATCGGCCTTTGGGAACTGAACGAGGCCTTCGCCGTCCAGGTCCTCTATTGCCGCGACAAGCTCGGCATCCCCAACGATCTCTTGAACGTCAACGGCGGCGCGATCTCGATCGGCCATCCCTACGGCATGTCCGGCGCCCGGATGGTCGGCCACGCGCTGATCGAGGGCAAACGCCGCGGCGCGAAATACGTGGTTTGCACCATGTGCGTCGGCGGCGGCATGGGCGCCGCGGGCCTGTTCGAGGTGTTCTAGTTGCGCGACCTCGCCACCGACACCCACCTGCCGCTGCAACTGCGGGGCCTGCGCCTGCCGCTCGTCGGTGCGCCCTTGTTCATCATCTCGAACCCCGAGATGGTCATCGCACAGTGCAAGGCGGGCATCGTCGGCTCTTTCCCCGCGCTGAACGCTCGCGAGGCCGACGGCGACGCGCCGCTGCTCGAGGTCTGGCTGACGCAGATTTGCGAGGAACTCGACGCCCACAACCAGGCCAACCCCGACCGACCCGCCGCGCCCTTCGCCGTCAACCAGATCGTGCACCGCTCCAACGCCCGGCTGCAGCGCGACATCGACATATGCCACAAGCACAAGGTCCCGATCTGGATCACCTCGCTGGGTGCCCGTGAGGAAGTCAACGAGGCTGCCCATGACTGCGGCGGCATCGCGCTGCACGACATCATCAACAACACCTTCGCCCGGAAAGCCATCGCCAAGGGCGCCGACGGTCTGATCGCTGTCGCCGCCGGCGCCGGCGGCCATGCCGGCAAGCAGAATCCTTTCGCCCTGATCCAGGAAATCCGCGAGTGGTTCGATGGCCCGCTGCTTCTGTCGGGCGCCATCGCCACTGGCCACGCCCTGCTGGCCGCCCGCGCCGCCGGGGCCGATCTGGGCTATATCGGCTCGCCCTTCATCGCCTGCGACGAGGCCAACGCGATGGACGCCTATAAGAACGCCATCGTCGACGGCGGCGCCGAGGACATCGTGACGTCGTCGCTCTTCACCGGCGTCTCCGGCAACTACCTCAAGCGCTCGATCGAGTTGCAAGGCCTCGACCCCGAAAATCTGCCAAAGGCGGACCCGACGTCGATGAACTTTTCCGACGGGTCCGCCAAGCCCAAGGCCTGGAAACACATCTGGGGCTCCGGCCAAGGCATTGGGGCCGTCAAGGAACGCACCAGCGTCGCGGCCCTCGTCGACCGCATCGCCGCGGAGTACCAGGAGGCCGGCCGCACCCTCGCTGCGGAATTTGTTTAACGTTAAACTATCTCTCTGCCAGCCCACAGGAGCCGAACATGGACCTAGGCATCACCGACCGCGTCCGCCCGCTGATCGAGGCGGTGCGCACCATGGTCACCGACGACATCGCGCCGCTCGACCTCGAATACCAGGCCGAGGTCGGCAAGCACGCTGAGGGGCGCTTTCACCACACACCCCGCCAACTCGAAATCCTCGACACCCTCAAGGCCAAGGCCCGGGACCGCGGCCTGTGGAACTTCTGGCTCACCGATTCCGACAAGGGCTACGGTCTGACCACCGTCGAATACGCCTACCTGGCCGAGGAGATGGGCAAGGTCGGCATCGCCGCCGAGGTCTTCAACTGCAATGCGCCCGACACCGGCAACATGGAGGTGCTGGAACGCTACGGCGAGCAATGGATGAAGGACCGCTGGCTCACCCCGCTGCTCAACGGCGAGATCCGCAGCGCCTATGTCATGACCGAGCCCAACACCGCTTCCTCAGACGCCGCCCAGCTTTCCTTCGAGGCCAAGCAGGACGGCGACGACTACATCCTGAACGGCGAGAAATGGTGGATCAGCGGGGCAGGCGACCCGCGTTGTGGGCTCTACATCCTGATGGCCTGCACCGACCCGGACGCCGCCAAGCACTCGCGCCATACCATGTTCGTCCTCGACCCCGATCTGCCGGGCATCGAGGTTCTGCGCCCGATGCAAGTCTTCGGCCACGACGACGCGCCGCACGGCCACATGCACATCCGCTTCACCGACGTCCGCGTGCCCGCCAAAAATATCGTCCTCGGCTACGGCCGCGGCTTCGAGGTCGCGCAAGGCCGCCTTGGCCCCGGCCGGATCCACCACTGCATGCGCGCCATCGGCCAGGCGGAAAAAGCGCTCGAGATGATGTGCAAACGCAGTCTCACCCGCGAGGCCTTCGGCAAGCCGCTCGCAGAACTCGGCGCCAACTACGACATCATCGCCAACGCCCGGATGGAGATCGAGCAGGCCCGTCTCCTCTGCCTGAAAGCCGCCTGGATGATGGACACCGCAGGTGTCCGCGAGGCGCAGCCGTGGATTTCCCAGATCAAGGTCGTGGCGCCACTGATGGCCGGCAAGGTGATCGACGAGGCGATGCAGCTTCACGGCGCGATGGGCATCAGCCAGGACGCCCCTCTGGCGCATATGTGGACCCATGTCCGCACCTTGCGCTTCGCCGACGGCCCCGACGCCGTGCACCGCCGCCAAGTCGCCCGCGCCGAATTACGCCGCTACACCAACCGCTGATGAGCCGCCTGATCCTGATCCGCCATGCCCAGGCGAGCTTTGGCAGCGACGACTACGACAAGCTCAGCCCGCTCGGCCACCAACAGGCCGACTGGCTCGCCGGCTATTTCCGCGAGCATGGGCTTCGTTTCGACCGCGTGATCCGCGGCGACCTACGGCGCCACCGAGAAACGGCGGAGGCGGTGCTGGCCCACGGCCTCGGCCCGGACCCCGAAATCGACCCGCGGCTCAACGAGATCGACTACGACACGCTGGAGCATGACTACCGCCTCGCCACCGGCGACGGCCCCGCCGCCGGGCGCGCCGATTTCCTGCGCAGCTTTCCGCAAGTCTTCGGCGGCTGGGCCGAGGGCCGGATCGGCGCCGCGCACGAAAGCTTCGCCGATTTCGAAACCCGCGTGGCCGCCGCCATCGACGACGCGCTCGGCAACGAGGACACCCTGGTCGTCACCTCCGGCGGCGCGATCGGCATGACGCTGCGCCGGGTCCTGGGCCTCGATGTGCAGCGGACCGCCGAGATGCTGTTGATGATCCACAACGCCTCTGTGCACGAGTTTGTTTGGGAGGACGGGCAACTGCGCCTGTCGCTCTTCAACGCCAGCCCGCATTTCGACCCCGCCGGCCGCGCCCATGCCCGGACCTACATATGATTGACGGCACCGACGTTATACCGACGTAATACCGACGTTTTACAGACACCGGGTTCGGAGCATGTCCAACGACGCCCAGATCCTCGATATAGAAGCGGTCGACGCCTATCTGTCGGCCCATCTTCCGGGCTATGCCGGACCGCTTCGGGCCGAGAAGTTCGCGCAAGGCCAATCCAACCCGACCTTTAAGTTATCCACGCCGTCCTCCACATACGTTCTACGCCGCAAACCCCCGGGAGTATTGCTGAAATCCGCCCATGCCGTGGATCGCGAGTTCCGGATTCAGCGGGCCCTGGCGGACACCGATGTGCCCGTCGCCCGGGTGCATTTGCTCTGCGAAGACAACGCCGTCATTGGCTCGGCGTTCTACGTCATGGACCACGTCGCAGGCCGCATTTTCTTCGATCCGCGCCTGCCAGAGGTCAGCACGGCGGAAAGAGGCAACATTTACAATGAGATGTGCCGCGTTCTTGCAGCACTTCACATGGTCGATCCCGCAGCCGTCGGCCTTGCCGATTTCGGCCCCCCCGGCAACTACATCGCCCGCCAAACCGCCCGCTGGTCCAAGCAATACAAAGCCTCGGCAACCGGCGCAATTCCGGCGATGGACCGGCTGATCGCCATGCTTGAGGAGCGCCTGGCGGGCAATGAGGACGGCGGCGAACGCACCCTGGTGCACGGCGACTATCGCATTGACAACATGATCTTTTCTCCCACCGAGCCGCGGTGCCTCGCGGTACTGGATTGGGAGCTGTCGACCATTGGCCACCCGCTGGCCGACCTCGCTTCGGTGATCATGCAATGGCAGATGCCACCAGGGCCCGACGGCCGCGGCTTGGCGGGCGAGGACCGAAAGGCGCTGGGGCTGCCCGAGGACGCAGACTTCATCGCATCCTATTGCGAACGCAGGTCAATTCCGCCGGTCAAGGATTTCGGCTTCTATCTCGCCTTTTGCTTTTTTCGCATGGCCGCGATCCTCCAGGGCGTCAAAAAACGCGCGTTGGACGGGAACGCGTCAAACCCCGAGCGTGGCCTGAAGATAGGCGCATATGTACCTGTTTTTGCGAAAAAAGGAGTGGATGCTCTGGGTAATGGATGAGCGGCGGTTCGCAGATCAAGTCGTGATGATCACCGGAGCGGCCGGCGGTTTCGGCGCGTCAGCCGCCCGCCGTTTCGCCGCCGAAGGCGCCAAACTGCTTCTGTCCGATTTGGACAAGGTCGGTATCGAGCGTTTGGCGAGTGAATTCCCGAACGAACTACAATTTGTCGCGGAACAGATTGATATAACGAAAGAAACCGAATTGATTGCACATATCGAACAAGGACGTCAAAGGCTAGGTCCCATCGACTTCGCGATCAACAATGCGGGAATAGGCCAAACTCTGGCGCCTCTCCAACAGACCTCGGAGGCCGAATTCGACCGGATTCTGGCGGTCAATACAAAGGGCGTGTTTTTGTGCATGAAGCAGCAAATTCCGGACATGATCGCGCGTCGCAAGGGCGTGATCCTGAACGTCGCGTCGGCGGCCGGCCTTGTCGGAGCCGGGCAACTCGCCGCTTATGCCGCCAGCAAGCACGCCGTCGTCGGATTGACCCGCAGCGCGGCCGACGAGGTGGCGAAATTCGGTATCCGCGTCAATGCTTTATGCCCGTCGTTCGCGCCCACACCGCTATTCGACGACATGGCCGACCAGGTCGCGCAGCGGCACGGCACCGACCGCGACACCGCCTATGACAGGGTCACCGGACGCATCCCCATGCGCCGCCTCGCCACCGTCGACGAGGTGGTTCAGGCGATGCTCTGGGCCTGTGATCCGGCCAACAGCTTCATGACCGGGCAGGCGATCGCCATCGACGGCGGGCTGACCGCGGTGTGATTAGTTCACCCGAGTCCAGACGCCGCCGGTGCGGCAGCCCGAATTCTTGAAAAGGCAGCCCTTCACGGTGGCCTGGTTGCCGTTGACGTCGATCTTGCCGTTATAGGTCTTGCCGCGGTCGGGCGAATAGACCTTGCCGTTGCGGTAGGCGCCGTCGCCCTTGGGCTCCATGTCCCAGACCAACTGGCGTCCGACGTTTTCGCTGTCGATCTGCGCGCCGGAGCTGTCGAAGGCACGGATCAGCACGCCGCAGAATTTGGCCCCGCAGGCGCTGATCTGGATGTGCCCGAAATTGCCGTTGTCGTCCTTGATCGTTTGCCAGACACCCTCGATTGGGTCGGCCGCCGCCGCTCCGGCACCGATCAGCAGGGCCGCAAGCCCCATCGCGATCCGTTTCATGTGTTCCTCCCTGCGTTGTGCGGCGCACTCTGCCAAACCGCCCTATCCGCGATCAAGTCTGACGTGGGGTCGGCTTGCACCCCGCCACCGGTTTTGCCAAGACGCCCGGGGCAACGAAAGTGCGGCATCCCATGATCCTCTACCCGGCCATCGACCTGAAGGACGGCGCCTGCGTTCGGCTGTTGCGCGGCGATATGGACCGGGCGACGGTGTTCAACGACGACCCCGCGGCGCAGGCGCGTGTCTTCGAGGCCGCGGGGTGCGCGTGGCTGCATCTGGTCGACCTCAATGGCGCCTTCGCCGGCGCGCCGGTCAACGCCGCCGCGGTCGAGGCGATCCTGGCGGCGGTGTCAGTCCCGGCCCAGCTCGGCGGCGGCATCCGCGACATGGCCACGATAGAGGCCTGGCTGTCGAAGGGGCTGGCTCGCGTGATCCTGGGCACCGTCGCGGTCGAGGACCCCGGGCTGGTGCGGTCTGCTGCCCGCGCCTTCCCGGGCCAGGTGGCGGTCGGCATCGATGCGCGCGCCGGCCGCGTCGCGACCAAGGGCTGGGCGGAGGAGACCGACGTGACGGTCACCGACCTGGCCCGTCGATTCGAGGATGCCGGCGTGGCTGCGCTGATCTACACCGACATCGACCGCGACGGCGCGATGGGCGGCCCGAACGTCCAAGCGACGGCGGCCCTGGCGCGCGCGGTGCGCATCCCCGTCATCGCCTCGGGCGGGGTGTCGTCGCTGGACGATCTGATCGCGCTGCGCGATTGCGGCGCGCCGCTCGACGGGGCGATCTCGGGCCGCGCGCTATATGACGGCAAGCTCGATCTGGCGGAGGCGCTGGCCGCCTTGAGATGACCTGGCTCCGGCGCAGTCTGGCCGCGCTGACCCTGGCGCCAATCCTGACTTGAATCGTGTGCATCGCGGCGGTCCTGGCCCTGGGCGGGCTCTTCGGCTGCCGGATCGACGAGGGCGGCGTGCATGCCTGCCCGGTGGCCGGCGCCGATCTGGGCGAGGCGGCCTACGCGCTCGGCCTGCTCGCCGCCTGGGGGTCGTTGTTGTTTGGGCGGGTGGCGGTGGGCGCTGGCCTTCATTGGGCGATTGTGGCAGGGATCGACCGCCATCGGCGCAAACGGTAGCCCCATGCTGAAAACCCGGATCATCCCCTGTCTCGACGTGGCCGACGGCCGCGTAGTCAAGGGCGTGAATTTCGTCGACCTGGTCGATGCCGGCGATCCGGTCGAGGCGGCGCGGGCCTACGACGCGGCGGGCGCCGACGAGCTGTGTTTCCTCGACATCCACGCCACCCATGAAAATCGCGGCACGATGTACGATCTGGCCACCCGCACGGCCGAGCAGTGCTTCATGCCGCTGACCATCGGCGGCGGCGTGAGGACGCCCGAAGATGTGCGCGCGCTGTTGCTCGCCGGTGCCGACAAGGTCAGCTTCAACTCCGCCGCGGTCGCCGACCCGGAGGTCGTGGCGCGGGCCGCCGACCGGTTCGGGTCGCAGTGCATCGTGGTGGCGATCGACGCCAAGACGGTGGCGCCTGGACGGTGGGAGATTTTCACCCATGGCGGCAGGCGGCCAACCGGCATCGACGCGGTGGCGTTCGCCAGGACCGTCGCGGCGAAGGGCGCCGGAGAGATCCTGCTGACCTCGATGGACCGCGACGGAACGCGCGCGGGCTTCAACCTCGCCCTGACCCGGGCGATCGCCGATGCCGTCGACATCCCGGTGATCGCCAGCGGCGGGGTCGGCACGCTGGACCATCTGGTCGAAGGCGTGACGGAGGGACATGCCAGCGCGGTTCTGGCGGCTTCGATCTTCCATTTCGGCCATTTCACCATCGGCGAGGCCAAGGCCCACATGGCCGCCGCCGGCATCCCGGTGCGCCTGTCATGAGCGTGCTCGAGAGGCTCGAGGCGACGATCGCCAGCCGCAAGGGGGTCGACTCCGACGGCTCGTGGACCGCGCGGCTGCTGGCGGCGGGCCCGGAGAAATGCGCGGAGAAATTCGGCGAAGAGGCGGTGGAGGCGATCATCGCAGCGGTCCGCGGCGACCGTGACAATCTGACGGCAGAGGCCGCCGACGTGCTCTATCACTTGCTGGTGATGCTGGCAGCGCGCGACGTACCGTTGGCCGCGGTTTGGGCCGAGTTGGAACGGCGCGAGGGCGTGTCCGGGATCGATGAAAAGGCGGCGCGGGAGTAGGTACCGGTAGTGTCTTGCCGTCAATTCAATGGCTTACAGGATGGGCAAGCCGAGAAGCCATCGTTTTGATTTGGTCGCGCTTTCGCCCGGAGCCGATTTGGCAACCGTTTCGAAACGCGCGATTCAAGTCCCGTCGAAGCGCTTCACCCGCTACGTCACCAGCTTCCGCGCTGGGCCAAGCCCCTTTGCTTCCATGTCCGAGACAACGCCTCCTGGTCTAAAGCTTTGACGAGATAATCCCGGTGTTGAACCCAGCCATGCGCAACTCGCCAAAGAGCCGTTGATACTCGATCTTTGGACAGCGGTCTTGAATCACGGTAAGACCCTTGGCCTCGGCCAGGGCGGCCGCATCGGCGTTCTCGACCCCGATCTGCATCCAAATCGTTCGCACCCTCGGCAGATGCGCCAGGGCCGCCAGAACGATCGGCGTCACATGTTCCGAGCGGCGGAAGATGTCGACCATATCCACCGGCACGTCGGCGGGAATGTCCGAGAGATCAGCAAAAACCGTCTCGCCGAACAACGTTGCCCCGGAATGTCCGGGATTGACCGGGATCACCCGGAACCCCTTCAGACGCAGGTAGCGCGCTACGAAATGGCTGGGCCGCACCGGATTGGGCGACACACCTACGCACGCGATGCATTTGGTTCGGCGAAGAATGCCGCGCAGGTGACTGTCGGAATAGCTCATTGTTCCGCTCTAACACGTCTGTCTCGCGAAAAAAGCGCCCGGACCACAAAGGCCGGGCGCCAGTCACGGAACGAGGGACAGTGAAGTGTAGCGCGGGAGTTCCGAACCCGCGCCCATGAACGATAAATAGGAAACCACCAGGCCGTTTAAAGGTCATGTAATAAGGTTGTGAACGCAAGGACACCGCAACTGGTTCGGGCCCGATGACCCTGTGCGTTCGGGGTCAGTCGAATATGTCCTCGATCAGGTCGAACGCTTCGCGTGCCAAGTACCCAAAGCGCGATTTCCGCTTTGATTTCTTGGGCTTTTTCTTGGGTTTCGGGCGCCGGGCCTCGGCAGAGGGCCACGGGTTCGACTGTGGTTTACGCTTTGCCGACACAGGGATCGCCTTCAGTTCATGCAACGGCGCACCACACCCTGAGCAGGCCAGTTCATGCCGCTCGCGTCCGGTCAGAACCAACGCTGCGCGGGTGCCGCAATAGCAGCAAGTGGCGATCTTTGTTGGGTGGGCCATGGGTCCTCAACGTATTGGTTTCGGTTCATATCGTCGTCGAGACGTCCGGCTTCAAGGACGAGAATTTTGAATGCCGGAGCAGGCCTAAGTCGAAAACCCCAATCGGTTCGGGAGTGTCTTGCACAGAGCTGTGTGGCCCTGCCTATCCGACCAGACGCCGGGCGGCATAGAGCGCAACCGCTGCGGCATTCGAGACGTTGAGTGATCCGAACCGACCCGCCGCGTCAATGCGCACCAGTTGATCACAGGTTTCCCGTGTCTTCTGCCGCAAACCGGGTCCCTCGGCGCCAAGGACCAGCCCGACATCGCCTGCCGCGGGATCCTCCAGCGCGGATTCCAGCGTTGTCGGGGCGTCGCCGGACAATCCCAGCAATCGGTATCCCATCGCCTGCAACTGCGTCATCGCGGCGGCCAGATTTGTGACCCGGAGATAGGGCTGGCGCTCCAACGCACCCGAGGCCGATTTGGCAAGCGCACCGGTTTCCGGCGCCGAATGGCGGGCTGGCGCGATCACCGCACGGGCGCCGAACACCTCGGCCGAGCGCAGGATCGCACCGACGTTGTGCGGGTCCGACACACGGTCGAGCAGCACGGCAATTGACCGAGCTTTCGGAGTGGTCCCGCAGCACGTATGCAGATCGCCCCATTGCAGCGGTTTGACCTCCAGCGCGGCGCCCTGATGCACAGATCCGGGGTCGAGCGGTGCCGGGAATTTCCGCGCATCTGCAATCTCCGGTTCAAGCCCTGCAGCGGCGATCGCCGGGGCCAAGCGGTCCGCGGCATTCACCGTCGCAACCAGACGCAGCTTCTCGCGCGCGGGGTTGGATAATGCGTCCCGCACCGCGTGGAGCCCAAACAGCCAAACAGTTTGTGACGCGGCCTGCCGCCGCGCGCGTTCCTTTTCGACGATCCATTTGGGCTTTTTCATGTCGCCACTGCACCGAAATCGTCCATCAGTCCTGCGCGCCAGACGCCCATAGTTCAAGGGATTTTCCAGTTGACGGACCGCTGGGTGGCAGATAATCAGCCGGTCGCGTCGGGCGACGTGCTGCAAGGTGCGGCAGCGGACTGTAACTCCGCCGGGGAGACCCATGCCTGGTTCGATTCCAGGGTCGCCCACCATTTCCACCGGCCGACTTTTAACGCGAGCTTTCGCAATTGCGGCTGGCGCTCCACAATTGCATTGCGGCGGGAAGCCAGGTTGAAGAACGGCAAAATTCTTTGCGTTTTAAAGACCTTGCGCCGCCGCCATAGACTGGCGCGCTTGGGAGGTCGAAGACAACAGGCCAATAAATTCGACCGGGCGCTTCCTAAGCAATGCCGCAATCAAGCGGCCTTCAGGAGGGCTAAATCAGTGCATCGCGCAACCGTTTGGCGGCTCTTTGGAGATACTCCTTTCGCGCGATTGCATCGGAGATCGAGATGCGCTGCGTGGGGCCGTGGAAGGCAAGTGCTGCCAGGAAGCGTCCGGCACTATCCGTGACAGGGACGGAAATTGCCACCATGCCATCGAGGAACTCTTCTTCGTCGAGGGAATAGCCCCGGTTGGCGATCAGGTTCAGCTCAACAAGCAATGCGTCGGGCTTTGTATGCGTCCTAGCCGTAAACCTATCCAAGCTCAGCGACGAGACGAAGCGCCGGCGCATCTTTGGCGTCAGGCTGGCCATGTAGCATTTTCCACTCGCCGTGCAGTGAAATGGCACATGGGTGCCGATCGGCAGCTGGATGCGAAACATCCAATCAGTTTCGACGCGGTCGACATAGCTCATACCCTGAGCCTCGGGGACGACGAAATTCACGGTCTCTTTGACCTTCGCCGCCACGTCCAACAGGATCTGGCGCCGCATGATGTGATGCTGCGAAGCAAAGAGCAAACCTGCGCCAAGATCGCGCAGGCGACGGGCCGGCAGGAAGCGCTTGGTGCTCCCTTGGCGTGTCAGGAACCCCTCTCGCTCCAGTGTGGCGCACAGCCGGTGCACTGTCTGTTTCGGCAGGCCCAGTTCGTCGTTGATCTCGGTCGCAGTCATCGCGTGGTCTGCGTGACCGAGCACTTCTAGGATCCTCAACGTCCTGAGAGTGGTCGGAATTCTGGCGCCGTCGGACATCTATTCGGGTTGGACCAAAGAAGGGTTGTTTTTGGGTGGAATCACTGTAGCCTGCCGAAAATACAAAAATCGAGACAAAAAGTCTCAATTTTTGACATATGGGAGGATCCGTGGAGGCCGACTTCGTCATCGTAGGCGCGGGGTCGGCGGGTTGCGCGCTCGCCAGCCGGCTATCCGAGGATGGGCGGCATAGCGTGATTCTGCTCGAGGCCGGGCCGAAGGACCTGAACCCCTGGATCCACATCCCGGTTGGGTACTTCCGCACGATGGGCAATCCCAAGACCGACTGGCGGTATCGGACAGAGCCGGATGGTGGACTCGCCGGGCGCTCGATCAATTGGCCGCGGGGGCGTGTTTTGGGCGGCTCCAGCTCGATCAATGGACTTCTTTATGTGCGCGGGCAGCCACAGGACTACGATGGTTGGGCGCAGATGGGCTGCACTGGCTGGTCCTGGGACGGCGTGCTGCCCTATTTCAAACGATCCGAAACCTGGAAAGGCCCGAACGGAACCGAGCTGCGCGGTACCGAAGGACCCTTGTCGGTGCAGACCTCGCGGTTGAAGCGGGAGATCGTCGACCGGTGGGTCGAGGCGGCGGTGGCGGCGGGCTATCGGCGAAACGACGACTACAACGACGCCGATCAAGAGGGCGTGGGCTACTTCCAGCTAACGATGACCGGTGGCCGGCGCTGTAGTGCGGCGGTTGCCTATCTCAAGCCGGCACGCGGGCGGGCCAATCTGACGGTCGTGGCGAATGCGCAGGCCGAAACGGTGCTTATCGAAGACGGGCGCGCGGTAGGGGTCCGGGCGCGTGTCGGCGGCACGCTGATCGAGATCCGCGCCCACAGCGAAGTTATCCTCTGTGCCGGGGCCATCGGCTCGCCGCAGATCCTGATGCTGTCGGGCGTTGGCGACCCCGACGACATTCGGCCGCACGGTGTCGAGATGCGCGCCGAGGTGAAGGGCGTGGGCAAGAATCTGCAAGACCACCTGCAGGCGCGGCCCGTCTTCAAGACGGCGCTCAGCACGATCAACACCGAGACCGACAACCTGCTCAAGCAGGCAAAAATCGCCTTGCAATACGCACTGACCCAGACCGGGCCGATGACGATGGCGGCGAGCCTCGGCACCGGGTTCTTGAAGACCGAACCGCATCTGGAAACGCCAGATATCCAGTTCCACATCCAGCCCTTCAGCGCCGACAGCCCCGGCGAGGGCGCGCATGGATTCTCGGCCTTCACCGCCTCGGTCCTGCAGCTCAGGCCCGAAAGCACCGGGCATCTGACCCTGCGGTCGCGCGACATGGACGACCACCCGGCGATCCATCCGAACTATCTGGCGACCGATGCCGATTGCCGGACCTTGGTCAAAGGCATCCAAATCGCCCGCAAGATCGCGCGGCACGAGCCGTTGAAATCGAAGATCACTGAGGAGCACGCGCCGGGAGAGGGCGTGGCGATGGACGACGAAGACGCCACGCTTGATTGGGCACGGCGCACGGCGGTGACAATTTATCACCCCACCGGCACCTGCAAGATGGGGCCGCAGGGCGATCCGATGGCGGTGGTGGACCCGCGGCTTCGCGTGCACGGGATAGGCGGCCTACGCGTCGCCGATGCCTCGATCATGCCCAAAATCGTCAGCGGAAACACCAACGCCCCGGCGATCATGATCGGCGAGAAAGCCAGCGATTTGATCCTAGAGGATGCGCGGCGATGAAAAATGTGAACGGGAGACGCACGAATTTGATTGACCGAAGAGTAGTTGACCGGTCAACCTAATCCGAATGCGCGCGGGGCAGAGCCTTCGTCCCTGCGCGACCAGAACACACAGAGGGCACTGAACAAAGGGAGGTAAACCATGTTCAACCTGAAAACCGTGACGACCGGGGTGGCGGTCCTGGCCCTGACGGCCTCGGCGGCGCTGGCCCAGACTGTCATCCGGGTGCAGTCGGTGATCCCGGCGCAGGCCGATGAAGTGACCATGTTGAACGAATTCGCCGCCGACGTTGAAGCCTTGACCGACGGGTCCGTGAAGATCGAGGTGTTGCCGGCTGGCGCCGTCGTCGGCGTGCGGGAAACGCTCGATGCCGTCGACAGCGGACTGATTGAGGGCGGGTTCGCCTGGACGCATTACTGGTCGGGCAAGCACCCCGCCGCGATGCTGTTCGGCTCGCCTGTTGCCGGGGCCGGCGTGGGCATCGACAACATCGCGTTTTTGTCGTGGTTCCAGTACGGCGGCGGCAAGGAGCTCTACGACCAGCTTTGGGATGAGATGGGCGTGAACGTCAAAGGCTTCATGCTGCAGCCCGTCGGCCCCGAAGCGCTTGGCTGGTTCTCGGAGCCGATCGCCAGCATGGACGACTTCCGAAAGTATCGCTTCCGCACACCTCCGGGGATCCCGGGCCAGACCTACAAGGACATCGGCGTGGCTTCGGTCGCCATGGGCGGCGGCGACATCCTGCCGGCGCTGGAAAAGGGTACCATCGATGCCGCCGAATGGTGCTGCCCCAAGCCCGACAGCGTCTTCGGCTTCCAGAAAGTGCTGAAGCATTACTATCTGCAGGGCTTGCACCAGGTGGTCGTGAACGCCGATCTCTACATCAACGGCGACGTCTACAATTCACTGACACCGCTCGAACAGAAGGCGCTTGAAGTGGCTGCGAACGCCTCGCTCAGCAAGGCCATGTCCTACCGCATCTACGAAAATGGTAAGGCGCTGAAGGACCTGACCGAGAACCACGGCGTCATTCTGCACGACACGCCCGAGGATTACTTCAGCCAGTACATGGAAGCCGCCAAGGCCGCGCTGGAAACCAACGCCGCCGAGAACGCGTTCTTCGCCGAGGTGTGGCAGAGCCAGAAGGACTTTGCGGAAATCGCGGTGCCGTTCTGGGCCGGGGCGCAGACCTCGAACGCGAACCTCGGCAAGGCGTTCGCCGACAGCCTGAAATAGGCTGAAACCAATCAGAGGGTCCCGGCAAGCGCGCTGGGGCCCTTTGCAATAACCAGAAAATCCGACGGGGACCGGGAAATGGCCGACGAGGTGGCAGCCGAAGAGCTGGACATCACCGACGAGTTGATCGCAGAGCGCAGGGCAGGACGTCCTGGCGAGACGCCGCCGGACATGACTCCGTGGATGCGGCCCATCGTGGCCTTCATCGACATTCTGAACCTGTGGGCGGGCCGGATCATCTGTTTGTTGATGATCCCGCTGATCTTGGCCATCGTCTACGAGGTCTTTTCGCGCAACATGTTCGCGATCCTGACGGCGAACGGGCTCAACGACGTGGCGATCGCCTGGGGCTTTGGCCCGACGCTTTGGGTCTACGACGTCAGCCGTATGCTGGGCGGCGTGCTGTTCATGGCGGCCGCCGGCTATGCGCTGATGCGCGGCGTGCATATCCGCGCAGATTTTCTCTATCGGGGCTGGTCGCTCAAGACCCAAGCGACTGTGGACGCGACGCTGTACCTGGCGTTCTACATCCCGGCGATGCTGTTTTTTACCTGGGTGTCGGCGGAGTTCTGGTGGAAGGCCTTCACGACGGGCGAAACCTCGATGGACAGCACCTGGGCTCCGATTCTCTGGCCTGCGCGGCTGGCGATGCCGGTCGGCGCGGCGCTGCTATTGCTGCAGGGCTTCCCCGAGCTGTTCCGTGCCCTCTACCAAATGGGCGAAGAGCGTGCGCGCAAATTCATCCGGATTCTGCCGATCTATGCCGTGGTGCTGGCGATCATCACGGCCGGCGTCTTCTTCCCTGACCTCGTGCCGCTTGGCGATCTTTGGGAGAGCGTTTTCGGACGAGGCACAGGCGTGTCAAAGCCGGTCATTGGACTGATCATGCTGGCGGTGATGCTGTTTGCGATCTTCGTCGGTTTCCCGATCTCGTTCACGCTGATCTTCCTCGGCTTCGTCTTCGGCACCTGGGGCGCGAACTTCAAGCTCGCGACCTTCCTGATGACGCTGCAGACCAATTCGGTGATGCTGTCGGACCAGCTGGTGGCCGTGCCGCTCTTCATCTTCATGGGCATCGTGATGGAGCAGGCGGGCTTGATGGAGCGGCTGTTCCAGGCGGTCCAGATGATGATGAGCCGGACGCGCGGCGCGCTCTTCATCGCGGTGCTGTTCGTCTCGACGATCTTTGCCGCGGCCACGGGGATCGTCGGCGCGAGCGTCACGATCCTCGGCATCATGGCCGCACGCACGATGAACAAGTCGGGCTACAACGTGCGGCTCGCCGCCGGCACGATCACCGCAGGCGGCACTCTCGGCATCCTGATCCCACCGTCGATTATGCTGATCGTGATGGGTCCGGTGTTGGAAGTGCCGGTGACCGACCTCTTCCGCGCGGCGATCATTCCCGGCGTGATGCTGGCCGGTCTTTATCTGCTTTATTCACTGGGCCGCTGCTGGATCAATCCGGATATGGGGCCGATCCTGCCGCCGGAAGAGCAGCCCGAGACGTCGCGATTCTACCTGCTTGAGGTGGTGCTTGTGATGGCGGCGCTTGTCCTCCTGATCTGGCTGATCACGCGCGGGCTGACGGTGGGCTACGGTTTTCCGTTGGGGGCGCTCGTCGTTCCGCTGGTGTGGATCGGGGTGATGTTCGCGGTCTATTCCTATCTCGACCGGGCCCGGCCCAGCGGCTTCTACTTCGCCCCGCTCTGGTACGAGTTCTTCATGGGGCTGGTGCCGCCTACGGTGCTGATCGCCTTCGCATTGGGATCGATCCTAGCAGGCTGGGCAACACCGGCCGAGGCTTCGGCCTGCGGGGCGTTCGGCGCGATCCTGTTGTCGTTGCTCTACCGCAAATTCACCTTCCCAGGGCTCTATGACGCACTGATCAAGTCGCTCGAGATCACCGTCTTGATCATGTTTCTGGTGGCGGCGTCGAACTTCTTCGGCGCGGTGTTCTCCAACCTCGGCACGCCGAAGATGCTGACCGAGCTGTTACTCAGCCTCGATATGTCGCCAGTGTTGGTGCTGATGCTGATTATGGCCCTGATCTTCCTGTTGGGCTGGCCGCTGGAATGGGTGCCGATCGTGCTGATCATCGTGCCGATTCTGATCCCGACGGTGACCTCGCTGGACCTCGGCATCGAGAACCCGCAGGACCTGCTTATCTGGTTCGCGATCCTGGTGGCGGTGAACCTGCAGACGGCGTGGCTTAGCCCGCCGGTGGCTTTGTCGGCCTATTTCCTGAAGGGCGTGGTGCCTGAGTGGGACCTCAAAGACATCTACTTGGGCATGATGCAGTTCATGGTGATCCAACTCATCGGGCTGATCCTGATCTTCCTCTTCCCGCAGATCGCTCTCTGGCTGCCCAATCTGGTCGGGGGCGGGTGAGGCATGGCCGCGCGGTCCGCCGTCTCTTACCTCAAATGGCCGCTGATTGTCACCGCGGTGGGCCTCTTCCTGTCCGCCTGGCTGGGATGGGAGACCGAGGGCACCCTGGCCGGCATGCTCAGCTTCCTTCTGATCGGCGCGGTGCTGGCGGCGCTGGAGATCTCGCTGAGTTTCGACAACGCCATCGTCAACGCCAACAAGCTGGTCGAGATGACGCCGGTCTGGCGCCAGCGGTTTTTGACCTGGGGCATCCTGATCGCCGTCTTCGGGATGCGCATCGTGTTTCCGCTGGCCATCGTGGCGATCTTCGCCTGGGTCAACCCGTTCGAGGCGATGCGGCTGGCGCTGGCCGAACCCGACGAGTATTCGCGCATCATCGGTGGCGCCCACGGCCCCATCGCGGCCTTCGGCGGCACGTTTTTGATGATGGTGGCGCTGAAGTTCTTCCTCGACGAAGACAAGTCGATCGACTGGATCGAGGCGCTGGAATGCCGGCTGCGCAAATGCGGTTCGGTCCGCGGGTTCGAGATCGCCTTCGTGCTCAGCATCGTCGCGGTGATCTCGCAGTCGATCCCGGACCACCACCGCACCGCGTTCCTGTTCTCGGCGATCATGGGGCTTTTGGCCTTCACCCTGGTCGACGGGCTCGGCACCTTCCTCGACCAGTCGTCGAAAGCGATGGCGCATATGGGCGCCAAGGGCGGGCTGGGGGCGTTCCTCTACCTCGAGGTGCTCGACGCGTCGTTTTCCTTCGACGGCGTCATCGGCGCCTTTGCGCTAACCACCAATATCCTCCTGATCGCCATCGGGCTCGGGATCGGCGCGATGTACGTGCGCTCGATGACCATCATGCTGGTCGAGAAGGGCACGCTGCAGCAGTTTCGCTATCTCGAACACGGGGCGTTCTATTCGATCTTCGCGCTGGCGATGATCATGTTCATGCAGTCGCTGATGCACATCCCCGAAACCCTGACCGGTCTGATCGGCGTCGCACTCATCGGGTTTGCGCTTGCCTCTTCGATCCGTCACAACCGCCGCGAAAGCCAGGTCTAGGCCCATGAAAGACACGCCCTCGATGCCCCGCACCTATCTGAAGAAGGCCACGCTGACCTCGACCTCGGACGCGGCCGAAGTCCATGCGACCGTCAAGGACATCCTCGCCGAGATCGAAGCGGGCGGCGAAGCCAAGGCGTTGGAGTATGCCGCCAAGTTCGACGGCTACGACGGCAACCTGATCCTGACGGACGACGATATCGCGGCGGCGGCGGCCCAGGTGCCCGAGAAGCTGAAGGCCGACATCCGGTTTGCCCACGACAACGTGCGCCGCTTCGCCGAGACCCAGAAGGCGACGGTGCCGGATGTCGAGATGGAGATCGTGCCGGGCGTCGTCGCCGGGCAAAAGGCGATCCCGGTCCATGCCGCAGGCTGCTACGTGCCTGCCGGGCGCTATTGCCACATCGCCAGCGCGATCATGACGGTGACCACCGCCAAGGTCGCCGGCTGCCACCACATCGCCGCCGCCTCGCCGCCGCGGCCGGGGCAGGGCGTGGCACCCGCCATCGCCTATGCCGCCCATATCTGCGGCGCCGACAAGATCCTGGCGATGGGCGGGGTGCAGGCGGTGGCGGCAATGACCTATGGCCTCTTTGGCCTGCCCAGGGCCAATATTCTGGTCGGCCCCGGCAACCAGTTTGTGGCCGAGGCCAAGCGCATCCTTTATGGCCGCGTCGGCATCGACATCGTCGCGGGCCCCACCGACAGCCTGATCCTCGCCGACGCCACCGCCGATCCGCATGTCGTCGCCACCGACCTCGTCAGCCAGGCCGAGCACGGCTACAACTCGCCCGTTTGGCTGGTGACCGACCACCGCCCCCTGGCCGAGGACGTCATGGCGCGCGTCCCGGCGTTAGTTGACGATCTGCCCGAGCTCAATCGCGAAAACGCCGCCGCCGCCTGGCGCGATTACGCCGAGGTGATCGTGTGTCCCGAACGCGAGGACATGGCCGCCTGTTCCGACGAATACGCGCCCGAACATCTGACCGTGCAAGCCCAGGATCTCGACTGGTGGCTCGAGCGGCTGACCTGCTACGGCTCGCTGTTCTTGGGCGAAGAAACCACCGTCAGCTACGGCGACAAGGCCACTGGCACCAACCACGTGCTGCCGACCTCCGGCGCGGCGAGCTATACCGGTGGCCTCAGCGTGCACAAATACATGAAGATCGTGACCTGGCAGCGGGCGACGCGCGAGGGGGCGAAGCCGATCGCCGAGGCCACCGCGCGGATTTCGCGGCTCGAGGGCATGGAGGGTCACGCCCGCGCGGCAGATGTGCGGCTGGCCAAGTATTTCCCGGGTGAGACCTTCGATCTCTCCGCCGATGGCTAGGCGGGGACCCCGGCGATGAAGGCGCTGGTCTACGAGGCGCCCGAGCGGCTGGCCTTTCGCGACCGGCCCGACCCGACGCCCGGCGAGGGCGATCACCTGATCCGGGTCGAAGCGGTGGGCATCTGCGGGTCGGACATGCACGCCTATCTCGGTCATGACGATCGCCGTCCGGCGCCGCTGATTCTGGGCCACGAAGCCGCGGGCGTGGCGGTCGGCGGACCGCGCGACGGGGCTCGGGTCACTTTGAACCCGCTGGTGACCTGCGGTGCCTGTGCCGCCTGCACCGCGGGGCGCGAGAACCTCTGCCCCGACCGTCAGATCATCTCGATGCCACCGCGCGAGGGTGCGTTTGCGCAATACGTCGTGATGCCCGACCGCAATCTGGTGGCGGTGCCAGACGCCGTGCCGCTGTCCAAGGCCGCGCTGGCCGAGCCCTTGGCCGTTGGCTGGCATGCCAGCCGCCTCGGCCTTGCCGCACTGCACCGCGACATGGACAGGCGCGCCTTGGTGATTGGGGGCGGTGCCATCGGTCTGGCGGCGGCGCTGAGCCTGGACGCTATGGGCTGCGACCACGTCACCATCGTCGAGCCCAACGCCGCCCGCCGCGCCTATCTGGAAAACCGCTGCGGGCAACGCGTTACGGCGGCCCTCGACGGCAGCGCCCCGCTGGTGATCGACGCCGTCGGTTACGCCGCGACCCGCGCTGCGGCTTCCGACTTGGCCCAGCCCGGCGGTGTCATCGTGCATGTCGGGCTCGGCGAAGACACCGGCGGGCTCGATATCCGCCGCATGACCCTGCAAGAGATCACCTTCATCGGCACCTATACCTACACCGCCCAGGACTTCCGCAACACCGCCCAGGCGATCTTCGACGGCCGGCTCGGGCCCCTCAACTGGTCCGAAACCCGCCGCCTCGGCGATGGCGCCGCGGCTTTTCGGGACCTGCGCGCCGGCACCGTCGCCGCCCCGAAAATCCTGCTGTCCCCCTGGGACTGAACCACAAAGGGAGACCGCACTTGTACCAAAGAATTCTTGTCCCGATGGCGCTTGACCACGACGTCTCGCCACAGACGCTGAGTATTGCCCGCGCACTCTGCCCGGCCGGCGGCGAGATCACCGCGCTGCACGTCTATGAGGAGCCCCAGGGCTCGGCCGCGGCCGTGTTGCCAGAGGCGCTGGCGCAAGAGGGCGTAGAACGCGCGCGGGCGCTGCTGGCGAAAAAGCTTGAGGAGGTCGTCGGTGTGACCGCCCGGCTCGTGGAGGGGCGCAGCTACCGCACCATCGTCGAATTCGCTGTCGAAAACGGTATCGATTGCATCGTGATGGGCTCGCACAAACCGGGGCTCAGCGACTTTCTGCTGGGCTCGACAGCGGCCCGCGTGGTCCGTCACGCGCCCTGCGCCGTCCATGTTCACCGCGCCTCGTAATCCTCGACGTTCAACCCAAAGGACCGCCTTGACATGAGTATCGACACAAGGATCGTCGACGATCTGGTCGCCAACGACATTCGCTTCGTCACCACCGTGCCATGCAAGCAACTCGCCGGCGTCATTGCCGAGATCGACGCGCGCGATGAGATCTATCACATCCCCTCGAACAAAGAGGATGAAGGCATGGGCCTCTGCGCCGGCGCCTTCATGGGCGGCAAACGCCCCGCGATCATCATGCAGAACACCGCGATCGGCGTGACGATCAACGCGCTGGCGACGCTGATCCAGTATTACCGCATGCCTTTGCCGATGATCATCTCGTACCGTGGCGAGTTGCGCGAGCCGATCGCCTGCCAAGTCGAGATGGCGGTGCACACCAAGGCGCTCTTGGCGCAGCTCCACATCCCGACCTACCACTTCCACCATCAGTCCGATGTCGAGGAACTCGATTTGATCCTGAAACACTGTTTCATGAGCTCCAAGCCGGTGGCCGTGTTGACCGATGCCAACTTCTGGGGAGGTTACTAAGATGATCCGCTACGAGGTTCTGCAAAACATCGCCCCGCTTCTGCGCGACCACCTTGTGGTCTGCAACATCGGTATCCCCAGCCAGGAGCTGCACGCGATCGACGACCAACCGTCGAATTTCTACATGCTGGGCACCATGGGACTGGCCTCGTCAATCGGGCTGGGCCTGGCCCTGTCGCAACCCAAGACTGTGATTGCCATCGACGGCGACGGCTCGGTTCTGACCAATCTCGGCACGCTGCCGACGATCGCCAACAACCCGGCGGGCAACTTCATTCTGCTGATTGTCGACAACGGATCCTATGGCTCGACCGGGGATCAGCCCACGTATACCGGCAAAAAGACCTCGCTGGCGAAGATGGCGGAGGCGGCAGGTTGCGACCGGGTGGTCGAATGTCAGGCCGAGGACACCGGCACGGTTCTGCAGGCGGCGATAGAAGCAGGCGAAATGACGATCATCGTCTGCAAATGCCAAAGTGGAAACGTCAAGATGCCAGTGATCACTATGGATCCGGTCGTGATCCGCGACCGCTTCATGGCTGCGGTGCAAGCCTGAGGCCGGGCGGGCCATTTGTGGAAACTGACATTCCTCGCATCGAGGCAATCGAAAGAGGCTGAAAGGCTCGATCGCAGGGTCAGTCCGGGCACCTTGCGAGACGACTGATCGTCGCGTCAGTCCGCAGATTCCGCCGATTGGCCAGTTTCGGGTTGCGAGGCCAACCAATCGGGCAGGGCACCATCGCGCTCCAGCGCCTCCTTGGCCAAGTCTAGGCGTCGGCGGAAGGCAGGGGCGGACATGCGCGACAGAACGTGCGCGCAGTAGAGGCCCATAAGGTATGGGTCGTCCAAGTCATCCATATGAAACAACATGTTGCGCAGATAGCGAGCATGGTTCCGACGGGCGCGCAGCAGGCGATAGAATTCGTGCGGGGGCAGAGCCCCGCCCGCGGCGGCTTCGATAATCCGGTGCAATAGACCCATCTCGTTCAGAGACCAGGCGATGTGATCCTGCAGGAACCGGCACTTTAGGCGGGTCACATTGGGGCCGCGAAACAAGCTTGCATGCATCGCGTCGAGCCGTGCGTGTGGGTCGTAAAGGATGTAGGCCGCGCCAGTGCCTTCGATCATGTCGGGGGCATAGCCATACCGGTCGTCGAAGACGAGACGGCGTGCGGCGGGAAACCGGTCGTCCCATTCCGTTCGCTCAACATCCAAGGTGGCTTGCGGCGAAATCGCGATGATCGTCGCGCCGGGAGAGACGACCGAGAATGCCGCCGCCGCGTAGCCGCCCATGCCACTGCCGTAGAACGTCACACGGTCGAAATCTTCGAAGAACGCGTCGTCGACCATCTCGTCAAGGAACTCGTATACCGCCGAACTGCGGAACCAGCTGTCGCTTGTGGCAGTGAAATGCAGAAGCGACCAGTTTTTGTCTTCGACGAAATCGAGCCCGATCGGCAACCCGGTTTCCGACAGCGACAGCGTGTCGTCGGTCCGTTCGAAGGTCACCAGCAGGCTGGGTCCGCGGGCCAGGAAACTGACGCTGTGCAACGGGTCCAGTTGGTGTTGAAATCCGTTCGCTCCGGCCTCGGACCGAAGTGCGGCCAGGATATCCTCGGCGCTCGTGGCGCGGTCGACCTCAGCCAGTTCGTCAGACATGTTAATACCCAATCCCGCCTGGCATCGTTAATGGACCACCCGCCGTTGGTCGCGGCGGCCGTTGATGATATTTGCCGGGAAGGCAAAGCGACCCGAAACGTTGGCCCGAAGGCCATTGAATTTCTCGGCAGTCTCCTCGTCCGAATGGCCGAAGACCGCGCGTTCCACATAGCCCTGCAAAAGCGCCGCGGTTTTGACGGCACCTTGTTTTTCCAATGACGTCGAATGGTTGCGTGGGACGTCGATGGCGCAGAGGCTGTCCGGGGCAAGCTTGGGAAAAAACGCCAGAAAGCCGTTCTGCTGGTGGTGCGAGATGCGGGTCGTGACGATCACAATATCGGGTTCGAGATCAACGGCCTCAGTGATCTCGTCGGCGCCTTTGTAGTCGCCCTGCAATTCACTGATCCGGTCCACAATACCAGAGAGATTCTTGACACGGTCGAGGGCAGAGAAGGCGGCCTTGGGGGAGAATTCGAGCCTCATCTCAAACGTGTCGTCGGAGGTCTCGTTCAAGGTGTCCAACTGGTCGACGCCGATGCCGCCGCCGAGCTCCAAAATCACGATATGCAGTTTGCAATTCCGTCGGTGCTGGAAGAACAGGTCGTTTAAATCGGTGAGTTGGTGACGTGTCGAGTCGCGGTCGTACCTACCTGAAGCGGTGATATCGTTGAAGTTCCGCCGGCCCCGACCGTGCCGATCTTCGGGGGTCAGGGGTACTAAATTCGCCTGGGCGCACGGCAGCAGCGCCCCCAAGGAGTCAATGCTGCGCTTGGCCAAATGCTGACCGGTCAACGACCGAGGAGGCGGCATGTCGGCGAAATCGATCGTGTTGGGGGTGTTCGGTCCTTTGCCACGAATGCCAGGCCGCGCGTGGTGGCCAGCATCGAAGCAGAAGTTCAGGCCGGGTTGTTCCTTGTAGCTCCGCGCGCCGATCCAGAACGCACCGATCCGACAATCCAGGGCCATGCGGCCTCCCTTATCTTTGACGCGCGCTTGTGCGATAAGGCGGCAGTCGAGCACTGAATCGCAAATGCGCCGAAGAAACGCAATGATCATCGCGGGGGCACAGGCGGGGGGCGGCCCATGAGGGTGCTGCTGGTCAGCGCCCTGCGCGACGAGGGCCCGCACCTGCTTGAATGGGTGGCGCATCACCGGGCGATCGGGGTGACGGATTTCCTCTTGTTTTCTAACGATTGCTCGGACGGGACTGATGCGATGCTGGACGCGCTGGCGCCATTTGGCGTGGTGCCCCTGCGCAACGCGCCGCCGAAGGGCAAGTCGCTGCAGTGGAATGCGCTGAAGCAGGCCTGGGGGCACAATCTGCGCCGGGCGGCGGACTGGGTACTGGGGATCGACTGCGACGAGTTCGTCAACCTAAGGCCTCCGTTGACCGGCTTGGCGGATCTGGTGGGGGTCGTCGGCGAGGCAGATGCGGTGGTCCTGCCGTGGCGGCTCTTCGGACATAACGGCGAACGCCGTTTGACCGAGGGTCGGACGACGGAGTTGTTCACGCGTGCAGCGCCATCGGGCTGCGATTATCCGGTGGGGGCGCGGCAGTTCAAGACGCTGTTTCGGGCGAAGGGGCCGTTCAATCGGATCGGTGTGCACCGGCCGCGACTGAAGACCGGGGCGGCGGCGCGGTGGGTGGACGGCTCGGGGCAGGCGATGCCGGCCGATTTCGCGGCGGCCGAGCAGCGGATCACGCTCTTCGGCCGGCCCGAGGCCAGCGGGCTGGTGCAGCTGAACCACTATTCGGTGCGCTCGGCCGAAAGCTTCATGGTCAAGCGGGCGCGCGGGTTGCCCAACCGGAAGGCCAAGCAAATCGACCTAACCTATTGGGTGGAAAGGAATTTCAATACGGTCGAGGATGTCAGTGTTGCTCAGCACAGCGCCGCGACCGAGGCGGTGCTGGCCGAGATCATGGACTTGCCGGGAATGGCCGAGCTGCAGGCGGCGGCGCATGCCCGCCACCACGCGGTCTTCGCCGAGATGATGCAAGACGAGGCCATGGTGAAGCTTTATGGCCGTCTGCTCCTTGCGGCTTCCAGCGCGCCTCTGCCCGACGCCGACATCCGCAGGTTAGTGGCGATGTACCGGACCACCCAAGGCTGAACCGGCGGTCCCGCGCCGCCGCCCGGGGACGGTCCAGACGGGCGCCCAGCGGGTGCCGGTCGGGCCAATCGGTTGCGTCCGCCCGACCCCGGCAGTATTGCGGTGGTCAAGCGCGCGCATAGAGACCAAAGGCATGAAATTCGGCAGTCCGGCGATCACGTTTGTCTACCATTTGGGAGTGCATTGCACCGACGAGAACCGACTGATCCACTCGCTGATGCGCAACGGCAGCGACCTGCAGAAGTACAAGATCATCGTGCCGCGGCCCAAACGCTACCGCGCGAAGATCGGTGATGTGACCAAGAAATATCGCGGCGATCCGATGTTGGAAGGCGACCAGAAGGACTTGTTCGATGCGATTTTGATGGGCTATCCGGCCGAGCGCGTGATCTTGAGCCACGACAATTTCCTGTGTATGCCGGGCAAGGCCTTTGAGTTCAACCGGCTCTACGCCAAGGCGCATTACCGTTCGACCTGGCTGCGTTATCTGTTTCCGGAAAACCCGTGCGAGTTCTTTCTCGCGATCCGCAATCCGGCCACCTATATTCCCGCGGCGCTGCGTCAGGAGGGCGTTCCAGGCTACGACAGCTTTATCCGGCAGACCGACCTCAAGCAGATCCGCTGGCGCGATGTCGTCGAGGCGATCCAGGACAACAATCCAGGCTGCCCGATTACGGTCTGGTGCAACGAAGATACTCCATTGATCTGGCCGACGATCCTACGCGAGATCTCCGAAGCCGATCCAGAGATGGAATTCGCCGGAGAATTCGACCTCCTGCAGCAGATCATGCAGCCGGACGGCTTCGATCGGATGCTGGCCTATCTGCGGACACATAAGCCGCAAAACGAAATCCAGCGCCGCCGGGTCTTCGCTGCATTCCTCGACAAATTCGCGAAAGAAGAAGAGATCGAGGAAGACATTGACCTGCCGGGCTGGACTCCGGAACTCGTCGACGAGATCACCGCGATCTACGAAGACGACGTCTATCAGATAGAACGGATGTCCGGCGTCAACTTCATTGCGACATAGCTGACTGGGGCCAGGCCAATTGCACCGTCGATAGCTTCTCGGGACCGGTCTCGGCCGTAGCAATCTGAAGCGGTTCGGCGGCCACAGGGGTATCGCAGGCAATGCCGTTGCCGTCAGGGTCGTGTCGGCGATGATAGCCCGGCGCCCCCTTCTTTGCGTTGGGCAACTCCACCAGGCGGGCGGCCTCGCAATGCGTCGTGGCGGCGAGATGACGAAGGTCGAGCTTAAGAGGCCAGGGGCTTTGATAGGCGAAGAGGCCGGCGGTTGCGACTGCGTAAGCGAGCGCTGCGGTAAAGGCGATCGTCAGCAGGCCGGCGCGGCGGCGCGGGGCGTCTCGGTGGGTGGGCAGGTAGGAGGTTTGACCACCGGAGGCCCAGGCCGGCGACGGCCAATCGCGTGGGCGGTCATAGCCGGGATACCCGTTATCCGCAGTCGCGTTGCCGCCACGCAGCATAAAGGAAAGCACCGATCCCAGCAGCGACCCGGCCAAAAGCACCAGGACCAGCAAGACCGCCAAATTGTCGAATGCCAAGTATTGCATTGCACCATCACCCATACGCCCCCGGGTTGGAATTGGGGGCCTAGAATGGGGCAAAAATGTGGCGAGGATGGCGTTGTTCGAGACCTGAGTGGACGCCCCGTCGGAGCCTCTCTGGGTTGAAGTTCAGCATTAGATTACAGACGTAAATTATTGATATTAATCAATCAAAAATGAATTTTGAGGATGGATTTGCGACGTCGAGATTGGACCCGGACGTCCGGCGCCCTGGGCCGGAAAATGTCAAAGAATGACCATATTCGAGCCGTTCGACGACCATGATTTTGGAACGAAACCCCGGGTGCGCGATTCTTTGGTGATCGCTTTGAAACAGTGCCATTTGCAATGTGTTGGAGTGATTCGGCGCTCTGCCGAACGCCGCAATCATCCTGCGCCGCGCACCCTAGAAGAACGCCTGCAGCCCCGTCTGAGCCCGTCCAAGGATCAAGGCGTGCACGTCATGGGTGCCCTCGTAGGTGTTCACCGTCTCGAGGTTCGCCATGTGGCGCATCACCTGATAGTCTTCCTGGATGCCGTTGCCGCCGTGCATGTCGCGGGCCAGGCGGGCGATGTCCAACCCTTTGCCACAATTGTTGCGTTTGACGATCGAGATCATCTCGGGCGCAGCGCGGCCCTCGTCCATCAGCCGCCCGACCCGCAGCGAGGCCTGCAGGCCAAGCGCGATCTCGGTCTGCATGTCGGCGAGCTTTTTCTGGAACAGCTGCGTCTGCGCCAGCGGCTTGCCGAACTGCTTGCGGTCGAGCCCGTATTGGCGCGCTGCGTGCCAGCAGAACTCGGCCGCGCCCATCGCGCCCCAGGAAATGCCATAGCGGGCGCGGTTGAGGCAGCCGAACGGCCCCTTCAGCCCCTCGACGCCCGGCAGCAGCGCGTCCTCGCCGACCTCGACGCCGTCCATAACGATCTCGCCGGTGACAGAGGCGCGCAAGCTCAGCTTGCCGCCGATCTTAGGGGCGCTCAGGCCTTTCATGCCCTTGTCCAGCATGAAGCCGCGGATCTTGCCGCCATGGGCCTCGGACTTGGCCCAGACCACGAAGACATCGGCGATCGGCGCGTTCGAAATCCACATCTTTGCGCCCGACAGCACATAGCCGCCATCGGTCTTCTTCGCCGTCGTCTTCATGCCGCCCGGATCGCTGCCGGCGTCGGGCTCGGTCAGGCCGAAACAGCCGATGAATTCGCCCGTCGCCAGCTTGGGCAGGTATTTCAGGCGCTGCGCTTCGGTGCCGTAGGTATGGATCGGATACATCACCAGCGAGGATTGCACCGACATCATCGAGCGATAGCCCGAGTCGACCCGCTCGATCTCGCGCGCGATAAGGCCATAAGTGACATAGCCAGCGCCGAGACCGCCGTACTCCTCAGGGACCGTCGTCCCCAAAAGCCCGGCCTCGCCCATTTCAGGAAAGATCTCAGGCGCCACGACTTCGTCGCGATAGGCCGCAACTACCCGCGGCTGCAGGCGATCCTGGGCGAAGGCGCGCGCGGCGTCGCGCAGCATGCGCTCGTCCTCAGTCAACTGGTCTTCCAGCCGGAACGGGTCCTCCCAGTCGAAGCGGGCGAGATCGGGGGCGTCTTTTGCTTTGATCTTGGCGGCAACGTTCATGGCGGCTCTCCTGCAATCGCTGGAGGTCTTAGTCCAGCCGCAGGCCAAGGGCAAACCCTACGACACAAGTCGCCCTTGACCCTTGCCGCCCCCCATGCCCCATTGCGGCGACTGAAAAGGAGTGCGCTTTGCCCAAAGAGACCGCATCCATCGACGATGTCCAGGCGCTGCTGGCGGCAGAGAATTATGTCTGCGGCCGGGCCTTGGCGACCGTGGTGTTCTTGGCCCTGCGTCTCGGGCGGCCTTTGTTTTTGGAGGGGGAGGCGGGGGTCGGCAAGACCGAAATTGCCAAGGCAATCGCCAGTGCGCTCGGCCGGCGGCTGATCCGTCTGCAATGCTACGAGGGTCTCGATGCGGCGAGCGCGGTCTACGAATGGAACTTCCCCGAGCAGATGATCGCGATCCGCACTGCCGAGGCCGCCGGCGGTGCCGACCGCGACGTGCTGAAGGGCGAGCTTTTTACCGAAGAGTACCTGATCGAACGCCCCTTGCTGCAGGCGATGCGGCCCCAGGTCGAGGGCCCGCCGGTGCTGTTGATCGACGAGCTTGACCGCACCGACGAGCCGTTCGAGGCGTTTTTGTTAGAAGCGCTGTCGGACTTCCAGGTCACGATCCCAGAGCTCGGCACCGTCAAGGCGCCCGAGCCCCCGATCGTGATCCTGACCTCGAACCGCACCCGCGAGGTCCACGACGCCCTGAAACGCCGCTGCCTCTATCATTGGGTCGACTACCCGTCCTTCGACCGCGAGATCGAGATCTTGCAGGCCCGCGCCCCCGAAGCCGCCGAGGCGCTCAGCCGCGAAGTCGTGGCCTTCGTGCAACGCCTGCGCACCGAGGACCTGTTCAAGAAGCCCGGCGTGGCTGAGACCATCGACTGGGCGAAATGTCTCCTCGCCCTCGACGTGATGGAAATGTCGCCCGAGGTTATTGCCGACACCCTCGGTGCAATCCTGAAATACCAGGACGACATCCAGCGCATCCAGGGCTCGGAGGCCAAGCGCATCCTCGACGAAGTCCGGGCCGAATTGGCACCGGCGTAAGCAGATGCGTCGCTCCCAAGTTCATCTGGCCAGAAATATCTTCGGGGGGTCTGGGGGGCAGACAGCCCCCCAGCCGGTCGGATTGCGCGCAGCGCAATTCGAAGCAGGGCGCTGAGCGATGCCCGAACTCGCCCCCCTCGACATCCCCGAACGCCCCCGCCTCACCCACAACATCACCTGGTTCGCCCGTGCCCTGCGCAATGCCGGGCTCCCCGTCGGGCCCGGTCGGGTGATCGACGCGATCCGGGCGGTCGAGGCGGCGGGGTTCAGCGAGAAGCGCGATTTCTACTGGGTGCTGCATGCCTGTTTCGTTAGCCGGCCCGAGCACCGGGCGGTGTTCGACCAAATCTTCCGGCTCTTCTGGCGCGACCCACGCTACCTAGAACAGATGATGTCCTACATGCTGCCCGCGGTGCGCGGCGTGCAGGAGGAACGCAGCGCCAAGGCCGGTGAGAAACGCGCCGCCGAGGCGCTGCTCGACGGGGTCGAACGCGACCTGCCCGAGGGCTGGGCCGAGGAGCACGGCGAGACCGAGATCGAGATCGACGCCTCGCGCACTGCCTCGACCGAGGAACGGCTCAAGACGCTCGACTTCGAGCAGATGAGCGCGGCCGAGGTGGCCGAGGCGAAACGCATGCTAGCCAAGATGCAGCTGCCGGTGAAGCCCCTGAAGTCGCGCCGTACCATGGCCGATCCCTGGGGCCACCGGCCGGATTGGCGGGCGACGATGCGGGCCTCGATGCGCCAGGGCGGCGAGATCCACGAACTCAAGATGCGCGCGCACCGGATCCGCTGGCCGCGGCTCATCGCGCTCTGTGACATCTCCGGCTCGATGTCCCAATATTCGCGCGCGGTGCTGCATTTCCTGCACGCGGTGTCGAACAACAAGGGCGCCGGCTGGGCCCGCGTGCACGCCTTCACCTTCGGCACCCGGCTGACAAACATCACCCGGCACCTGCGCCAACGCGACGTCGATGCGGCCTTGGCCTCGGCCGGCGCCGAGGCGCAGGATTGGGAGGGCGGCACCCGGATCGGGCAATGCCTGCACGCCTTCAACCGCGACTGGTCGCGGCGGGTGATGGGCCACGGCGCGGTTGTCCTTTTGATCACCGACGGGCTCGACCGCGACGACAGCGGGCTGCTGGAGAAGGAAATGGAGCGCCTGCACCTCTCCGCCCGCCGCCTGATCTGGATCAATCCGCTGCTGCGGTGGGACGGGTTTGCACCGAAGGCGCGCGGCATCCTGGCGATGCTGCCCCATGTCGACAGCTTCCGCGCCGGGCACAACATCGCCTCGCTGCAGGGCCTGGCCGAGGCGATCGGCCAGCCCCACGATGTGGGGGAAAAGGCGCGGCTGATGGCCATGTATGCGGGCGAACCGGAGGACGCCGAACCCGCGCCGGGAAGCGGGCTATCGTCTGCCAAGACCATCGGCGAGCGCCTTTTGGCCGGCGCCCGCGCACGGCCCACGCAGGACTAGGCCAGCCACGGCATTGCGCAGGAAACGGGTCGCGCCGTGGTGGCGAATTCGACAGGACTGGGCCAATTCAACCGCAAAGGGCCCCAGCCATGACCGTGATCTTGCATCCCCTCGATCCCGATTTCGTAACCGCCGTACGCGCCGGCGGCCCCGATGCCAATGGACAACTTGCCGAACGAACCGTTTCGGCCGGGACTGGTATGGCGTGCCGGTCCTGCCTGCGGGACGTGCCGGAAGGCGCGCCGATGCTGGTCCTGGCCGCGCGCCCGTTCCCTTGTTTGCAACCCTATGCCGAAACTGGACCGATCTTTCTTTGCGCCGCGGACTGCACACCCTGGGAGGGCTATGGACTGCCTCCGATCCTGAAGACCGCGCCCGATGCCCTGCTCAAGGGCTACTCGCCGGACCACCGCATCGTCTATGGCACCGGCCGCGTCGTCTCGCGGGACAGGCTCACGGACTACGCGGCAGAGGTTCTAAGCCGCGCCGATGTGGCCTATGTTGATGTGCGATCGGCCCGCAACAACTGCTTTCTGACAAGGATCACCCTCGCCCCATGACTCAAGGTTTCGACGACATCCCCGAAATCGCGCTCGACTGGCACCGGCAGGGCAAGGGCGCGGCGCTCGCCACCGTGGTCGAGACCTGGGGCTCGGCCCCGCGGCAGGTGGGCAGCCAACTGGCGATCAGCGGCGCGGGCGAAATCGCCGGCTCGGTCTCGGGTGGCTGCGTCGAGGGCGCCGTGGTCGTCGACGCCATCGACGCGCTCGACGACGGCACCTCGCGGATCCTGGACTTCGGGGTCAGCGACGACGAGGCCTTTGCCGTCGGCCTCGCCTGCGGCGGCACGATCCGGGTGATGGTCGAACCGGTGGGCCTGCAGATGCCCGAGGCGGTGCTGGCCGATCTGGTCGCGGCGCGGGCGGACCGGCGCGCGGTGGCCTATGCGGTCGAGACCGGGACCTGGCAGCGGCGCCTGGCGGGGGCGGACGACCCGGCCCTCGGCGGCGCGATTGCCAAACGCTTCCGGTCCGACAAGTCGGGCTTCGAGGACGAGACCTTCCTGGCCATCCACAACCCGCCCCTGCGCATGGCCGTCGTCGGTGCGGTGCACATCGCCCAGCCCCTGTTGGTGATGGCGCGGCTTGCCGGCTACGACCCGGTCTTGATCGACCCGCGTGAGGCCTTCGGATCCGCGGCGCGGTTCCCGGGCGAGACGATCCTGCACGACTGGCCGGACGAGGCGCTGGCGGCCCGCGGGCTCGACGCGCGGACCGCGGTGGTGACGCTGACTCACGACCCCAAGCTCGACGACCCGGCGATCGTCGCGGCGCTCAAGTCCGAGGTGTTTTACCTGGGCTGCCTGGGCTCGACCCGGACCCATGCCAAGCGGGTGGCGCGGCTGACCGAGCAGGGCTTCGGCGAGACCGACATCGCCCGCATCCACGCGCCGGTGGGGCTCGACATCGGCGCCAAGTCGCCGGCCGAGATCGCCGTAGCGGTGATGGCCGAGATCACTCAGACGCTCCGGCAGGGCTGATGCGGTTCGGGCCGGTGCCGCTGGCCGAGGCCGAGGGGGCCGTGCTGGCGCATTCGCTGGAGGCCGGCGGCACCCGGTTGCGCAAGGGCCGGGTCCTGGAGGCGGCGGACCTGGCGGCGCTGGCGGCGGCGGGGCACGACACGGTGATCGTGGCGCAACTGGGGCCGGAGGATCTGGGCGAGGACGCCGCGGCGGGCCTGATCGCTGCGGCGATGGTGCCGGACCCGGGCGCGGCGCATCTGCGGCTGACCGCACCCAGCACCGGGCGGGTCAACGTCTATGCCGAGGCGCCGGGTGTGTTGGTCCTCGATGTCGACAGGATCGAGGCGGCGAACCGGGTCGATCCGCTGATCACCATCGCGACGCTGCCGCCCTTCGCCCGGACCCGCAGCCGCGGCATGGTGGCGACGGTGAAGATCATCGCCTACGGCATCGCCGCGGAGGCGGCGGAGGCGACGGCGCGGGCGGTGCGCGATGCAATGCGGGTGCGCCCGGTGGAGCTTAAATCGGCGACGCTGATCCTGACCGATATCGGCGCCGGCCCGGGCAAGGGCGAGGCGGCGATGCGCGGTCGGCTCGAGGCGCTGGGGATTGACCTGATTGCGGCGCCGGTGGTCGCGCACCGGACCGCGCCCCTGGCAAGGGCGGTGGCAGAGGCGGCGGGCGACCTGGTGCTGATCCTGACCGCCTCTGCGACCTCCGACCCGGGCGACGTAGGCCCCGAAGCGGTGCGCGCGGCGGGCGGTGCGGTGACGCGCTTCGGGATGCCGGTCGATCCCGGCAACCTGCTGTTTCTGGGCGAACAAGGCGGGCGGCCGGTGATCGGCCTGCCGGGCTGCGCCCGTTCACCGGCGCTGAACGGGGCCGACTGGGTGCTCGAACGCGTTGCTTGCGGGCTGGAGGTCAGCGACCAGGACATCGCCGCGATGGGCGTGGGCGGGCTCTTGAAGGAAAGCCCGGCGCGGCCGCATCCGCGGGAACGGCGATAAGGCGCTTCGGTTCGCTGCAGCGGGCGCAAAGGGGTAGTCGGCGGACTGCCCGGATGACGCGTCGGGGAGCGTCATCTCAACCTTAGGTATCAGTGGCGTCGGATGGTTGATCGTGCTAGGAGAGATCGCAGCGCAGATTGGCGGACGGGAGAAGCCATCACGCGTTTCTAGCCGAATTTCAAAGGCTTATGGCCGTTGCGCAATAATTGGCAAAGCACAATTTAAGAGGAGTATCCTATGCCAGATACCGGTCCCCAATTGATCCACGACATCGTCAACAACGCCGATCTCATGGCGATCAACAACTGCCCTGGCGTCCCGGTGCAGATGGGCGTCGCCGTCTATGGCTCCGTCCAGTCCGATGTGGGCGCCGGAACCGTGGTGACCCAAAACAATATCGGCGCCACGCTCGGCTTTCCCGGCGCAAACTCCGAAACCGCGGTGTGGCATTTCCAGACCAGGCCCGTGCACCACTTCGTCCTGGTGCCCTGGTACAAGCAGGACCCGCCGCACGGGCAGGTCTATACGATGTTCATGGCCTACGAAGATCAATACAGCCTGGGCCAGTACGTTGCCGGCACCAACCCCGCGCCGGCCCTGGCCGGCCACGGCTATCGCCAGGTCTGGACCTACAACGACCTGGAGACGATGCTCGAGGAGCTGTTGTTCAAGGGCCAGAACCGCGGCGAGGCCGCCTGGGAGAGCTACTTTTGCCGTGGCCTCCGGCTTCGGGCGACGGAGATGCGGTACTGGAAGTACAAGGTCACGTCGCTGAAGTCCGCGATCGCGAATGTCGGGAAATACCCGCCGCCTCCGCCGTAGGTGCCGCCCGGGACGGTTCGGGCCGGGGCGGCTAGAGTGCCGCGATCCGCGGGGTGTAGAGCGCCTTGGCATTGCCGATCACCAGCGCGCCGTGGGCCGGCAGCACATGCTCGAAATCGAGATCGAGCAGCGCCTTGATCTCGGCCGGATCGGGTTTGGCGATCTTCAGCCAGCCGGGGCCGACGTTGTAGGGCCGGATGAAGCCCATCGCCCGCATCATCAGCCGGGCGGGCAGGCTGAAGAACCGGTCCGGCCTGGCCCAGTTCTGCAGGCAGTCGCCCGACACCAGGATGCCACCGTCGCGGTCGAGGAAAAGCATGGCTTCGGCGGTTCTGGCGCTGTGGAACGGGATAAGCCGGGCGCCTTGGATCGGCAGCTCGGTCGTCTCGGTCAGGATTTCATCGGCGGTGAAATAGGGCGGCGCGCCGGCGTCGAAACCGGGCACATAGGGCGCATCGACGGACCAAATCGTGGCGCCGTAGCGGTCCTTGTAGAACGGATCGTCGGAGCCGTGGAATCCGGCCATGCGAAGCACGTGTTTGACCTCGCCCAGAGCGTCGAGCGCGCGCAGCCCGGGCTCGTCGAGCCGCACCGAATTGATCAGCACCAGCGCGCCGTCCTGGCGCAAGATCGTCATGTTGCGGCTGAACCGGGTCGGCAGCGGCGCCGTCATCCGGATGCTGCCGGTGACGAAATGGATGCCCGGCAGCAACTCGGCGATGTCGCCGTGCGGCAGCGCCTCTGGCATCGCCCGCCGGGCGGCGGTGGTCCGGGCCTCAGGCATCGTACTGATCGTGCCGGCGCAGCCACGCCATGGGCCAGGGCAGATCGCCCTCGTCGCGGCCTTTCGGCGCCAGGTCGAGCAGTTGATAGGCGCCGTTGAACCAGTCGAGCCCGCGGGCATAGGTCGCGTAGGTCAGGTAGATGCCGTCGCCGTCGGTCTCGAAACAGGTCAGGCCTGGCGCCTCGGTCGACGGAAACCCGCCGGTGCCGAAATTGTAGCGCACCGCACCGCTGTCGAGCTCGTCCTGGGTGAACCGCACCTGCATGTCGCGGTTGAAGGCGCCCGCCCCGCCGAACCAGCGAAATCGCCAGCCCATGCGCCGGCGATAGGCGTCGATGGTGGCGAAGGGCGCCGACGAGACCATGGCGAAGCTCACGTCGCGATGGGCCAGGTGCAGGTCGATCCCGTCAAGATTGTCAGCCCAGAACGAACAGCTTGGGCAGCCCTCGGCCCAGTCTTCGCCGTACATGAAGTGATAGAGCATCAGCTGGCTGCGGCCGTCGAAGAGGTCGCCTAAGGACACCGGCCCCTCGGGACCCTCGAAGCTGTAGCTGGATTCGATCTTCAGCCGCGGCAAGGTACGCCGGGCGGCGGCCAGGGCGTCGCGGTCGCGGGTATGAGCCTTTTCGCGGGCCAGCAGCTCAAGCCGCGCGGCTTCCCATTCGGCGCGGTCGGTGGTGATCGTAGACATCGGGGCCTCCTTGCTTGGACGACCCCTTATATAACGCTTAGGTTAATTAATCTAGTGGTTATCGCACCGGGCCGATCATCATCACCATCTGCCGGCCTTCCATCTTCGGCATGTTCTCGACCTTTCCGGTGCCCTCGACATCGGTCGCCACCCGCTCCAGCAGGTCGCGGCCAAGCTCCTGGTGCGCCATCTCGCGGCCGCGGAACCGCATCGTCACCTTCACCTTGTCGCCGTTTTCCAGAAACCGGAACACATTGCGCATCTTGACGTCGTAGTCGTGGGTGTCGGTGTTGGGGCGGAACTTGACCTCTTTGACCTCGATGGTCTTCTGTTTTTTGCGCGCCTCGGATTCGCGCTTTTGCTGTTCGTATTTGAACTTGCCGAAATCCATGATCTTGCAGACCGGCGGCGAGGCGTTGGGCGAGATTTCCACCAGGTCCAACCCTGCCGCCTCGGCCAAGGCCATGCCGCGGCTGGGGGCGACCACGCCCACATTTTCGCCATCAGCTCCGATCAATCGTATCTCGGGCGCCCTGATCCGATCGTTGACGCGGGGTCCTGTGTCGCGGGTCGGCGGGGCGTTGTGCGGTCTGCGGGCTATGGCGGTTATCCTTCGGTGGTTGCGAGCAAATTCAGAGCCGCAAGATACGGGCGGCGGTCCGCCGATTCAACCGCGATTTCCCGCCGAATGAGCAAACTGCCGCGACTTTCCCCCTTGTGGCGCGGGCGGTGGACGGCCAAGTGCAAATAGGGCGCATCTGGGCGCCGCGTTTCCGTAGCCTGAGGACTGTTGCAATGAACAAGACCTGGATCGTTATCGTCATCGCGATCGCCGCCGGCGTGGGCGGGTATGCCTATCTGCAGAGCCAGGACGAGACCCCACCGGCGGAGACCGGCGGCGGCACCGAGGTCGACACACCGACGGCGCTGGAGGTCGAAGAGGCCGCCGAGGGCGCGGTGGAGACAGGCACGGAAGCAGCCGACGACGCCGCGCAGACGACGGAAGAGACGGGCGAATCGGACACCGAGGCGATGACCGACGCGGTGGACGAGGCAGCCGACACGGACGGCGATGCGATGGACGACTCCGCTGACACGGCCGGCGACGCGATGGACGAAGCCGCCGACACAGTTAGAGACGCGATGGACGAAGTCGCTGATACGGCGGGCGACGCCATGGGCGAGGCGGTCGAGACGGTCGGCGAGGCCGTGGATGCAGCGGCCGATACGGCGGCCGATGTTGTGGATGCCGCGACCGATGCAGCAGGCGAGGCCA
>JAAUYB010078236.1_pt1 | contig 85184 bp, 84 predicted proteins | sample 7278071 | NCBI WGS metagenome assembly JAAUYB01 (sample SAMN14350121, study PRJNA611818) | marine sediment metagenome | isolation source: surface marine sediment (1.8m) | place: French Polynesia: Moorea | collected 2018-08
GCCGCCGCCCCGACCGCCGACCAGCGCGCCAAAGAGGCCTATTTCACCGCCTCGCAGCGCCAGTTGATCTGGGCGCGGTTCAAGAAGCAACGCGCCGCGATGATCGCCGCGACCGTTTTGGTTGTGCTGATCCTGATGGGCGTCTTCGCGCCGTTCCTGTCGCCCTACGATCCCACGATCAAGGGCCGCAATGCCGACTACACCAACGGCGCGCCGCAGATCCCGCAGTTCTGCGACCACAACGGTTGCTCTGTCCGCCCCTTCATCTACGGGGTCAAACGCGAACGCTCGATCGCGACCAATTTTCGCTGGGTCACCACCATCGACACCGAGGATCGCCGCTACGTCCAGTGGTTCGTCCAGGGCGACGAATACCGCCTCTTCGGGATCAAGGGATCCGTGCATCTCTTCGGCGTCGACGAGGGCAAGATCCACCTCTTCGGCACCGACGACACCGGCAAGGACATCTTCAGCCGCACGCTCCACGCGGTGTACACTTCGCTCGCCGTCGGCACCCTGGGCGTGCTGATCAGCTTCGTCCTGGCGCTGATCATCGGCGGCGTCGCCGGCTATTTCGGCGGTGTCATCGACGGCGCCGTGCAGATGGTCACCGACGCGGTCCGAACGATCCCCATCATCCCGCTTTTCATGGCCATCGCCGCCTTCATCCCCGACACCTGGTCGTCCGAGACCCGATTCTTCTTCATCTCGATCATCATCGGCTTCATCAATTGGCCCACGCTGGCCCGCCGCGTCCGTACCCATCTTCTCGTCGAGCGCACCCAGGAATACGTGCTGGCCGCCCAGCTCTGCGGCGCCAGTGCCAGCCACATCATCCGCAAACACCTGCTGCCGAGCTTCACCAGCTACATCATCGTCGATCTGGTGATTTCCTTTCCCTACATCGTGCTCTCCGAAACCGCGCTCAGCTTCATCGGCCTCGGCCTCAAGGACCCAGTCAACTCGCTCGGCGTGATGTTGCAAAACACCACTTCCGCCGACGTGCTGTTGAACTACCAATGGTACTTCATCCCCGTCATCTTCTTCATCGCTCTGGTCATGGCCTTCGTCTTCGTCGGCGACGGTCTTCGCGACGCGGCCGACCCATATGGGACGCACAAATGACCGTGCGGTCCGTGACCCACTCCGACATCCCGTCACTCGGCGTCATCGCGGAGGCTGCGGGCCTGTTTCCGGCCGAATACCTCCCGGAAATGATCCAGCCGTCTTTCGACGGCGGCGAGGATCGCTGGCTCGTCGCGGACCGTGCCGGCGCGCCGGCCGGTTTCGCCTTTGCCCGGCCCGAGGCGATGACCGACCGGGTCTGGAACATCCTCGCCCTCGGTGTCGCCCCCGAGGCACGGCGTGAGGGGCTGGCCAAAGCCTTGCTCAAAGCGATGGAAGCGACGCTGGACGCACGCCTTATCATTATCGAAACCACGCAACTGCCAGAGCAGGCCGCCGCACGCGCGATTTACGCCGGCGCCGGGTATGAGGAAGAGGGCCGCATCCGAGATTTCTTCGCCGATGGCGAAGACAAGGTCATCTTCCGGAAGGTTCTGTCATGAGCCTGCTTTCCGTCCGTGACCTGACGATCCGATTTCGCACCGACGAGGGGCTGATCACCGCCGTCGAAGGTGTCGATTTCGACATCGCCGCCGGCGAAGTGCTGGGGCTGGTGGGCGAATCCGGATCGGGAAAGTCGGTCACCGCCAAGGCGTTGATGCAGCTCAACGGCAAAAACACCGTCTACGACCCGGCCAGCCACATCGTGCTGAATGTGCCCGGGCAAGACCCGCTCGAGGTCCTGAGCCTACGCCGCGAACGCGACATGATCCAGGTCCGCGGCGGCGCCATTTCGATGATTTTCCAGGAGCCGATGGCCAGCTTCGCGCCCGCGATCACCATTGGCGACCAGATGGTTGAGCAGCTAACGCTGCACACCGAAATGGGCAAGAAGCAGGCCCGAAAGCACTCGATCGAGATGCTCGACCGGGTCGGGATCAAGGAGCCCGACAAACGTATCGACCAGTACGCCTTCGAACTTTCCGGCGGCATGCGGCAACGCGCGATGATCGCGATGGCGCTGTCGACCACGCCGAAGCTTCTGATCGCCGACGAGCCGACCACCGCACTCGACGTCACCATCCAGGCGCAAGTGCTTGATTTGATGCGTGACCTGGTGGCCGAATTCGGCATGGGGATCATGTTCATCACCCACGATCTGGGCGTCATCGCGCAGACCGCCGACCGGGTCGCGGTGATGTATCTCGGCCGGATCATGGAAACCGGTCCGGTGCGCGAGGTGATCCGCAACCCCGCGCATGCCTATACCCAGGGCCTGATCAACGCGCTGCCGAAGCTCGACGATCTCGACGCGCCGCTGACGCCCATCGCCGGCGACATCCCCTCGCCGCTCGAACGTCCCTCGGGCTGCGTTTTTCACCCGCGCAATCCGACACTGAAGCCGGGCTCGCGTTACGAGACCGAGGCGCCGCCGATGACCGAGATCGCACCTGGCCATTTCGCCGCGCTCTTTCCCGAAGATGTGCCCGGCCAGCCATGACCCTGCCGCTGATCACCATCGACGACGTGTCGATCCACTACCCGCTCGGCCGCCGCTTGATCGGTACTCCGCCGGTCCTGAAGGCGGTCGACCACGTGAGTCTCGAGATACCGAAGGGAAGCTTCGTCGGCCTCGTCGGCGAAAGCGGGTCTGGCAAGACCACGCTCGGCCGCGCCATCCTGCGCGCCGCACCTATCACCGAAGGCAGGATCCGCTACAGCGACGGAGATGTCGATTACGACGTCGGATCGCTCGGCAAGGAGGCCTTGCGAGACTACCGCACCCGGGCACAGTTGATCTTCCAGGATCCTTACGCGGCGCTTTCCCCCCGGATGACCGTGCGCGACATCATCGCCGAGCCGCTGGAGGTGATGAAACTCACCAAAAGCCGCGAGGAAACCGACCAGCGGGTGCGCGAGATCGCGGCGAAATGCCGTCTGAACCTGGAACATTTGCGCCGCTTCCCGCATGCGTTTTCCGGCGGCCAGCGCCAACGCATCTCGATTGCCCGCGCCCTTGTTTGCGGCCCAAAATTCGTTGTCGCGGACGAGGCGGTGGCCGCACTCGACGTCTCAATTCAGGCCGATATCTTAAACCTTCTCAAGGCGTTGCAGCGTGACCTTGATTTGACTTTTTTGTTCATCAGCCACGATCTGTCGGTTGTGGCCCATGTCTGCGACTACGTCGCGGTGATGTATCACGGCCAGATCAAGGAACAAGCTCCGACCCGCCAGCTTTTCGCCAACCCGGGTCACGACTACACCAAGACGCTGCTGTCGGCGATCCCGTCGTTGGACCCCGACGACCGCCACCGCGCCCGCGTCTACGACCCCGACGCCTGAACAAGTCCGCCGCATTTTTCCCAGGCTCGCTCAGAACTCAGAACCGCTCCCGGCGGAATTCTCAGCAGACCGCCAAGACCCTTGCATGCGTTCCACCGTCCAAAACTCCAGGAAATCAGTCGCTCCCCGCCCAAGGACCCCATCCCAAGATGCGGAGGCAACAGCAGCAGCAAAGTCGCCGCGATTTGATCAATCTACCACAGCAAAATCAGCGTAATGCCGGGAAACAGCACCAGGATCACGACTCGCACCAGGTCCGAGCCAACAAAGAACATCACCGATTTATAGGTCGCCGCCATCGGCGTTTCGCGATCCATGGCGTTGATGATGAAGAGGTTCATGCCCACGGGCGGCGTGATCAGCCCTACTTCGACCACGATCAGCACCAGGATGCCGAACCAGATCGCCAAATGCTCCGCCTCGATCCGGTTGGCCATGCCGCGCGTCACCCGGATGCCAAGCTCGTTCATCTGCTCGCGGGTCAGCTCGGCGCCGGTGGCGATCGCCGTCCGGATGCTCTCCAGCATCTCCGCCGCCATGCCCTCGGGCACGCCGACCGCCAGCACCTCCCGCGCTGCCTCGGCCTGCAACGCGGCCAGTTCCACAAGACCGAAGTCCATCGCCGAGATCACCGGAAAAAAGATCGGGATCGTCAGCAGGATCATCGACAGCGAATCCATTAGGCAACCGAAGATCAGATAAAAGACCAGGATCAGGATCAGTACCAGCCAGGGCGACAGCCCCTGCCCGAGTACAAAATTCGCTAGCTCCTGCGGCACCTGGGTCAGGGCGAGGAACGAGTTGTAAAACCCTGCGCCGAGGATGATGAAGAAGATCATCGCGGTCGACATCGCCGTGGCGAGAATCGAGTCGGCGAAGACTCTCCAGTTCAGGTTGCCCGACAGCAGCGCGATGATCCCGGTCCCTGCGGCGCCCACCGCCGCACCCTCGGTCGGCGTGAACCAACCCAGATAGATGCCGCCGACCACCAAGAGGAACACCAGCAGAACCGGCCAAACATCGAGCAGCGCTTTGAGCCTCTCGGCATAGGGCACCGGCGCCCGGGTCCCGGCGGCATCGGGGAAAAGCCGCACGTAGATCGAGATGGTGATCATATAGCCGATCGCAGCGAGGATGCCGGGGATGAAGGCCGCCAGGAACAGTTTGGCGATGTTCTGCTCGGTCAGGATGGCGTAGATCACCAGGATCACCGATGGCGGGATCAGGATGCCGAGCGTGCCGCCTGCGGCCAGCGTCGCCGTCGAGAACCCACCGGAATAGCCGTAGCGCTTGAGCTCCGGCAAGGCCACGCGGCTCATCGTGGCCGCCGTGGCAAGCGACGAGCCGCAGATCGCCCCGAAGCCGGCGCAGGCGCCCACGGCGGCCATCGCCACCCCGCCCTTGCGGTGGCCGAGCCAGGATTCGGCGGCCTTGAACAGCGCCGAGGACATGCCGGACAAGGTCGCGAACTGGCCCATCAGAAGGAACATCGGAATGATCGTCAGCGAATAGCTGGAGAAGGTCGTGAAGGTCTCGGTCTTCAGCTTGGCCATGAACATGTTGCTGTCGCCGAGCGCGACCCAAATGCCGCCGATCCCGCACAGCATCATCGCCAGCCCGATGGGCGCCCGCAGGAAGATCATCAATAGAAGGACGGGGAACGACCAGAACCCCAGCGCGAGCATGCTCAATGCCCCGCCCCTTCACCCTCTGGCATCATCCGCCGCCCGCTGGCCAACTGCAGCACCCGCGCCACGGCGCAATAGACCGCCACGACCGAGGCGGCCAGGGCCGCGGCGAAGCTGCCGGCATAAGCCCACCAGATCGGGAATTGCAGGATGAACGTGGTCTCGCCATTGCCGATCTTGTCCAGCATCCCCTGCGACAGCCGCCAGGTGATCAGCAGGATCACCAGGGTCAGCAGAACCTCCCAGAACGCGATCAGCCAGTCATTGACCCGGCGCGGCAGCAGCGAGGTGAAGACGTCGACCGTCGCGTGCCCGGCATGCAGCTGGCAGAGCGGCAGGAACGCGAAGATGGCGAAGGCGATGCCGGCCTCGACCAGCTCGAAATCCCCCGGCACCGGCCCGACCCCGGTGGCGAGCACCGACGCGGCCAACCCCGGCGCCGCCGCCTCCAGCCACTCCCAGTGGCCGAAGGTGTTCGCCCCACGGCCCAAAACGCTGACACAGACCAGGATCACAAGGACCGTCAGCACCAGCCCGCCGAGCAACGCCATCAGGCGCGCAAGCCGTTCCATGAAGGACAACAGCATGGGGCTACCTCCCCCAAGGCGCGGCCCCGGCTTGCGCGCCGGGACCGCAGAGGTCTCAGTTCATGCCGGTATACTTGTCGATCAGCATCCGCGCCTCTTCCAGCAGGCCGGAACCGTCGAGGCCCTTTTCGTTCATCTCCGCCACCCAGGCATCAGTGGTGGCCTGGCTCGCGGCCCGCCATTCGGCGACCTGGTCGTCGCTCAGCATGATGATGTTGTTGCCCAGGTCCTCGGCAATGGTGCGGCCGGGCCCGTCGAGGTCTTCCATCGTGCCGCCGGCGAAGGCCGAGAAATCGGGGCCGGAGACCGACATGATCGCCTCTTGCAGATCGGGCGCCAGACCGTCCCAGACCGCCTTGTTCATCGCGAAGACGAAGGTCGTGGTGTAAAGTGCGGCGTCGCCGAATTCGGTGTGGTTTTCCACCATCTCCGAGGTCTTCAGCGCGCCGGTCACCTCCCACGGGATCACGGTGGCGTCGATCACGCCCTTGGACAGCGCCTCGGGGATCGCCGGCACCGGCATGCCGACGGTCGTCGCCCCGAGATCGCTGAAGAGCTTGTTGATGATCCGCGTCGGCGCACGCAGCTTGACGCCGTTGAGGTCCGCAGGCGATTCCACCGGATCGGTGGAGTGGATCAGGCCGGGGCCATGCACCCAAACCGCCAGGACCTTCACGTCGTCAAACGCCTCGCCGATCATGTATTTTTCGGCAATGTCCCAGAACGCCCGGCTGGTGTCGGCGGCGTTGGTCAGCATGAACGGCAATTCGAACACCTCGGCGCGCGGGAAGCGGCCGGGGGTGTACCCAATCACCGTCCAGGTCAGATCGACGACGCCGTCCTTGACCTGGTCGTACAGCTCCGGCGGCTTGCCGCCGAGCTGCATCGACGGAAAGCTCTGGATCTCGACCCGCCCGCCGGTCGCCTCGGACACGTTCTGCGCCCAGACGCCCATGATGTGCTTCGGAATGCCAGCCTGTGCGGGCAGGAACTCGTGCAGGCGCAACGTGACATCGGCAGCAAGCGCCGTGCCCGCGCCCAGCCCTGTTGCCAGCGCCGCGCCGGCGAGGCTCAAAACGGTTCTGCGGATGGGGTTCATGTGGTCTCCTCCCTAAGATCACCCTGGACGCACCTGAGCAGCGGCGCGCCGATGGCGGTATATTGAACAGGTTGGTCCCGCCTTGCCAATGGGCAAAGCTGGGGCTGGGGCGCGGACCGAGCCAACCGGCCGCACGGGAGCGTTCGCGTCCCGCTTCGTGTTAAGCCGTGCCCATCGCCGACCCGCGGGGTGGCGAACCGACCTCTGAACGGGTATGCTTAATGGATGTCGAATCCGTAGGGCATCACGCGGCGGGACGGCGTTGACCAATCGCCACCCCTCCGGAGCGGGGCGGCGATGGGCACGGCGGGGCTGCGCCCCTTGGTTCCGTGCTCACGACAACTGCCGACCGTCACCTCTCCGCCAATGACCGGACTCGACGATTCCATCCCCCTACCGCGCCAGCACCAAATCAGCCTTGAGCCCGCCCAAGGTGGCACTGCCTGCCAGCACCAACTGCCCGCCATGCCGCCGCGCGATGTCATGGGCGATGGAAAGGCCCAGCCCGACGCCGCTGCCGCGGTCCTGGTTGCGCGCCGCGTCGAGCCGGGCGAAGGGCTTCAGCGCCTCCTCACGCTGGTCCTCGGGAATGCCCGGCCCATCATCCTCGACCGAGATCCTCACCGCCCTGTCGCTGATCGCCAGGCGGACCTCACAGAGGGTACCGTAACGCACAGCATTGCCGATCAGGTTCTCCAGCGCCCGCGCCACCGCCACCGGGCGCAGCGTCGCCCGTCCCTGCCCCGCCACTTCGGCCAAGACCACCTGCGCGCCGGCCGCCGAGAACTTCGCCACGACCCCTTCGGCCAGGACTTCCGGATCGATCTCTTGCGGGTCGTCGAGCGAGTCGTCGCGGGCGAAGGCGAGGAATTCGTCCAGCAGGCGCTCCATATCTGCCACGTCGCGCTCCAACGCCTCGGTCTCGGGCGTCGGGTCCAGCATGCTAATCCCCAGCTTCAGGCGTGTCAGCGGCGTGCGCATATCGTGGCTGACCCCCGACAGCATCATCGTACGCTGCTCGATCTGCCGCTCGATCCGGGCGCGCATGTCCAGAAACGCATTGCCGGCGGCCCGCACCTCGATCGCACCGGTGGGCTTGTAGGGCGCGATCCGCCCGCGCCCGAACTCGGCCGAGGCCGCCGCCAGCCGCTTGATCGGGCGCAGCTGGTTGCGCAGGAAGACGAAGGCGATCAGCGACAGCAGGATCCCGGTCACCACCAGCCAGACCAGCAGCTGATGCGGGTTCGACGCCGATACCCGCCGCCGGTCGAACATCGCCGACAGCACCCCGTGCGGCGTGTCGATCCAGACCCAGACCTGGCGCGTGCTGACCGCCAGATCGAAGCGCCGCACGCCGTCCACCTCGGCCCGCAGCGTCTCCATCATCTGCAGCCCCGAGAAATCATAGAACAACCGCTGGTCCCGATCGGGTAGCTCGGCCGGCAGGGACACCCGAAACGCCAACGGACCGGACACCGCGCCAAGCGCGGCCAGTGCATCCTCCGGCGAGGCTGCGGTCTCCACGATGCCCAAGAGATAGCGCAACTCTAAGGCGACGTTGCGCGTCATCTGCTCGGTCACGCCCTCGAAGTGCCGCTGGATGAACACCACCGAGACCACCAGCTGCAGCGACACCACCGGCACCAGCAGGATCAGCGCCGCCCGCCCGTAGAGCGAGCGCGGCAGATAGCGTTTGAGCCAGGCGAAGGACATGGGCTAAGGGTAGCGCGACCGGCCCGCGGAGAGAACGCAAATCGTGGATACCGACATCCCCCGCCCCGGCATGGTCGAACGGATCGAACCCGGGCTGCGCCGCGTGCTGGCGCCGAACCCCTCGCCGATGACGCATCACGGCACCAATACCTATCTGGTCGGTGACGGCTCGGTCGCGGTGATCGACCCGGGGCCCGCCATTCCGGCGCACCTGACGGCAATCCTCGAGGCTCTAGCGCCCGGCGAGCGCATCAGCCACATCTTCGTCACCCATTCGCATCTCGACCATTCGCCCTTGGCCGCGCCCTTGGCCCAGGCCACCGGCGCCGCGATCCACGCCTTCGGCGACAGCGGCGCGGGCCGCTCCCAGATCATGCAGGACCTCGCCCGCGCCGGTCTCAGCGGCGGCGGAGAGGGCGTCGACCAAGGTTTCGCACCGCATGAATCTCTCGTCGACGGCCTGGTGATCGAGGCCGGCGACTGGGCATTACAGGCGCTCTGGACCCCGGGCCATTTCGGCAATCATCTCAGCTTCGCCTGGGGCGACGCCGTGTTCACCGGTGATCATATCATGGGCTGGGCCAGCACCATGGTCTCGCCCCCCGACGGCGATCTGACGGCATTCATGTCCTCTACCGAGGCGCTTGCGGCGCGCGCAGCGCGGGTGTTCTACACCGGCCATGGCGACCCGGTGACGGACCCCGCCGGCCGGGCGCAGTGGCTCCTGGACCACCGCCGCGCCCGCGAGGCGCAGATCCGCGACCGCCTCGACGACCGCGGGTCGACGATCGACGATCTCACCCACGACATCTACACCGAGGTCCCGGCCGCGCTCTTGCCCGCAGCCCGGCGCAACGTCTTCGCCCATCTGATTGATCTCGTACAAAGAAACCTGGCCGCAGCGGACCCTCACCTCGCCCCCGATGCGCGCTTCTTCCGCGCGTGATCTCCAGGAAAAAATCCCAAGCCCCCTCTGGACGCCCCGAACCGCCCTTGCTATATCGCGTGCCGGTGTTCCGGCGTAGCTCAGCGGTAGAGCAGTTGACTGTTAATCAATTGGTCGTAGGTTCGATCCCTACCGCCGGAGCCAACAAAAACAAGGCCTTAGCGAGAAACCGCTGAGGCCTTGATGGTTTTCAGTCTCTTTCGGGCTCAGGAATCACGGTCATATTAGGCGTTACCGCGTAATTCGCCGGCAGGACTATCCGGGTTTCAAGCCGCCCTCGCGCTCGACGATGCGCAACGAATTCGTCACCGTTTGACAGGTCCTGAAACTGGCGATCCGGTATGGGTGGCTGGCCGCCCTGCCAAACCTATCCGATCCGTATCGCGGATCGCCGACGGTGACACATTGCGCCTGGTATTTGTCGGAGGAATGCAATGTGTTCTGCTCGGCGTGCCGCGAGATTGCGAAGAAGGCTGCGGTGCGGCCCATCAACAGACCACGGAACACTTCCATGATTTCGTGGTGTGCATGGCGCTGGCTGTTACTAGAGTACTGCCGGTGCCGTCTTACCGTTTCGCCGGATACAGGCCCGGAACAATCCAAAACCCTGCGAGCTACCCTTCCCAACCCATCAAGTGAGCGGTTCAATCGCATTCCAATGGAAACCGGCCGTCGGAACGATTGCGCGGGCAATCGCTGCGGCATAGGTGATCACTGGCTGCCTCCGGGCAAGTGACGGCATCAGCGACCTTCGCGCGGTCTTTTTGCCCGACCTCCGCTCAGGCGATCCGGGCTTCGGACTTCGGATCAAACAGCACGGCCTTTTCCATGTTGAACGCGAACTCGGACACGCGGCCGGGCGCGACATCGGCATCCGAGCGCATCCGCGCCACGCATTCTGCGCCGCCGATTGTCGTCGCCACAAAGGTATCGGACCCCGCAGGCTCGGTCACCGTCACCGTGTTTCGAATGCGCTCGACATGGGTCGACCGTTGATCGGCCCCCTCCGGATCGGTCAATGCCTCTGGCCGGATCCCCAGCATCACCGACTGCCCGTCACAGGATTTGACCGTGGCGGACGGTTCGAACACCGGCAGGCTGACCTTCTCGTCCTGGTCATTCTTGGTGTCGGCGTAAACGGCGTTGCCGTCGACGCGCAGCTTGACCGGGATAAGGTTCATCGAAGGCGAGCCCATGAAGGTTGCGACGAACAGGTTTGCGGGCGTGTCGTAGATCTCTTTCGGCGTGCCCAGCTGCTGTACGTAACCGCCATTCATCACCGCGATTCTTGTCGACAATGTCATCGCTTCGATTTGGTCGTGGGTGACGTAGACGATGGTTGTGCCGAGATTTTGGTGCAGCTTCTTGATCTCGGTACGCATATCGACCCGCAGCTTGGCGTCGAGGTTTGACAGGGGTTCGTCGAACAGGAACACATCGGGATTGCGCACCAGCGCCCGGCCCATGGCGACGCGCTGACGTTGGCCGCCGGACAGTTGCCCGGGCTTGCGATCGAGAAGCTGCTCGATCTGCAAGAGCTTGGCGACGTCGGCCATCGCCTTGTCGCGTTCGGGCTTGGCCACGCCATGCATTTCCAGCCCGAAGGTGATGTTCTGACCCACGGTCATGTTGGGGTAAAGCGCATAGGACTGGAACACCATGGCGATGTTGCGTTTGGACGGGTGCACGCCGTTCATCATGCGCCCCTTGATCGCGATCTCGCCGGTGGTGATGTCTTCGAGCCCAGCGATCATGTTGAGAAGCGTGGATTTCCCGCAGCCGGAAGGGCCGACGAGAACCAGGAATTCGCCCTCATCGACACTGATGTCGACTTGGTGCAGGACCTCTACTTGGCCGTAGGACTTGGTGGCGTTGCGGATGTCGAGAAAGCCCATCAGTGGGGATCCTTGTGGGTGGCGGGGAGATGGGGGCTCTGCCCCCGGCCTGCGGCCTCCCCCGGGATTTTTTTGGCCAGATGAAGAGCGAAGCGCATGGTCGGATCAGCCTTTCACGGAGCCGGCCATGAGACCGCGGACGAAGTAGCGGCCGGCGACGATGTAGACCAGGAGCGTGGGCGTCGCGGCCAGGATCGCGCCGGCAAAATGCACGTTGTATTCCTTCACCCCGGTCGAGGATTGCACCAGGTTGTTCAACGCCACGGTCATCGGCGCCCCGTCGCCGGCGGCAAAGGAGGCACCGAACAGAAAGTCGTTCCAGATGTTGGTGAACTGCCAGATCACCGAGACCACGGCGATGGGTCCCGAAGACGGCAACAGGATGCGCCAGAAGATCTGAAAGAACCCGGCGCCGTCGATTTGTGCGGCGCGAACGAGCTCGGTCGGGAAGACGGCGTAGTAGTTGCGGAAGTAAAGCGTGGTGAAGCCGATGCCGTAGACCAGATGCACCAGCACCAGCCCCCAGGTCGAGCCCGCGAGCCCCAGTACGCCCAGCACCCGCGCCATCGGGATCAGCACGATCTGGAACGGGATGAAGCAGGCAAAGAGCATCAGGCCGAAGAGGATCGTGTCGCCCTTAAACCGCCACTTGGTCAGCACATAGCCGTTCAAGGCGCCGAGGATCGTCGAGATCGCCACCGCCGGCACCACCATCTGGATCGAGTTCCAGAAATAGGGCTTCAGCCCGGTCGGCTGCACGCCGATCTGTGCCTCGGACCAGGCCTTGCGCCAGGGTTCCAGCGTCCAGATGTCGGGTAGGTTCATCATGCCGCCGCCGGTGATCTCGGAGAGCGGCTTCACCGAGTTGATCAGCATCACGTAGAGCGGCAGCATGTAAAACAGCGCGAACAGGAGCAGCACCAGGTAGATGAAGGTCCGCGCTATGCGGCCAGTGCGGATGGCGGTGTCCGAGGAAGCGACGGCCATCACTTCTTCTCCCTGAGTTCGGCGTAGAGATAGGGGATCATGATCGCCGCGATGGTCATCAGCATGATCACGGCCGAGGCCGCACCGATGCCCATCTGGTTGCGGGTGAAGGTGTAGGAATACATGAAGGTGGCGGGCAGTTCGGTGGCCCGGCCCGGCCCGCCGCCGGTCAGCGCGATCACCAGGTCGAAGGTCTTGATCGCCAGGTGCGCGAGGATCACGAAGGCCGACAGGAACGCCGGGCGCAATTGCGGGATGATGATCCGGCGGTAGAGGTTCCAGTTCGACGCGCCGTCCATCTGCGCGGCCTTCAGGATCTCGTTGTCGATGCCCCTCAGCCCTGCCAGGAACATCGCCATCACGAAGCCGCTGGTCTGCCAGACCGCCGCCAGCACCACGGTGTAGATCGCGAAGTCGCGGTTCTTGATCCAGTCGAAGCTGAACGAGGTCCAGCCCCAGGTGTGCATCACATTCTCAAGCCCGATGCCGGGGTCCAGAAACCACTTCCACGCCGTCCCGGTGACGATGAAGGACAGCGCCATGGGGTAGAGGTAGAGCGGCCTAAGGACCCCCTCGCCGCGGATCTTCTGGTCGAGGAAGATCGCCAGCATCAGCCCTATCGCGGTGCAGACCACGATGTAGAGCCCGGCGAAGATCGCCATGTTGATCAGCGAGATTTCCCAGTGCGACAGGCGCCAGAGCTTGGAGTAGTTCTCCCACCCGACCCAGCCGAAGGAGGGCAGCATGCGGCTGTCGGTGAAGCTGAGATAGACCGTGAAGGCGATGAAGCCGTAGACGAAGACGAAGATCATCGCCAAGGACGGCGACAGCACGATCTTCGGGATCCAATGCTGCAGACGGGTCCGGAAATCGGGCGCAGATGCCCCGACCGCGGGGTCGGTCACGGCCATGGCGGCCTCCCTGTCGGGTCGTTCGACGGCGGGACCGGCGCGCGTGCGCCGGTCCCTGACGCGGATGCGCCTACTTGGCGATCGAGACCGCGTCGACCAGTTCGGCCACGGCGGTTTCGCTGTCGAATTCACCGTTGAAATGCGCGGTGACGACGTCGTAGATTGCGTTCTTCACGCTCGCCGGCGCCGCGTGGCCGTGAGCCATCGAGCCGAAGAGATTGCCCGAGGATGCGGCCGCGGCCAGATCGGCCATGCCCTGCTGGCCGCAGGCGTCAAGCTCGTCGCCGGCCACGTCGGTGCGCGCGGGAACCGAGCCCTTGACCTTGTTGAAGGCGATCTGGAACGACGGCGACAGGATGGCGCTGGCCAGCGCCGCCTGCTCGGACGAGACCGACCCGCCCTGGTCGAACATCATGAACTGGTCGGCGTTGAAGGTGACCTGTTCGGTGGTGCCCGGGAAGCGGAAGCACAGGAAGTCCTCGCCCGGCACCTTGCCGGCGTTGAGGAACTCGCCCTTGGCCCAGTCGCCCATCATCTGAAAACCCGCCTCGCCGTTGATCACCATCGCGGTGGCGAGGTTCCAGTCGCGGCCCGAGAAGTTCTCGTCGACATGGGACCGGATGAAGGCCATGCGGTCGAACGCCTCCTTCATCGTGTCGGAACCGAGCGCGTCTTCGTCGAGATCGATGAAGGCGGCCTTGTAGAAATCGGGGCCGCCAGCGGACATCGCCACGGCGTCGAACACGGTGGCGTCCTGCCAGGCCTGGCCGCCATGGGCGATCGGGGTCACGCCGGCGGCGGCCAGCGCCTCGACCGCGGCGGTGAATTCTTCCCAGGTCGTCGGCACGGCGATGCCGTTGGCGTCCAGCACCGCCTTGTTGGCCCAGACCCAGTTGGTCGAGTGCACGTTGACCGGCGCCGAGATCCACTTGCCGTCATACTTGGCGAAGGCCTGCAGCGCTTCGGGCACCACGTCGTCCCAGCCTTCCTGCGCGGCGAGATCGTTGAGGTTGGCGAGCGCGCCCTCGGCGCCCCAGTCGAGGATGTCGAAGCCAAGCGCCTGCACCGCGGTCGGCGCGTCGCCGGCGGTCACCCGGGCGCGCAACACGGTCATCGCCTGCTCGCCGCCGCCGCCCGCGACCGGCATGTCCTGCCAGCCGATGCCCTGGCCTTCGAGGTCCTGCTTCAGCACGTTCAGCGCCGCAGCTTCGCCGCCCGACGTCCACCAGTGCAGCACTTCCACATCCGCCGCGTTCGCGCCGCCGACGCTCAGCGCCAAGGCGGCGACCGAGGCTTTCATCGTCATCATAAGGTGTTTCATGGGTCCTCCCTAGGATCGTTGTAACCGTTTCAACGGTTGCGCATTTATAACGTTACAAATAGCATGGCTGTCAACACGGATTCGCCGGAAGTGTAACGTTGCAACTATCTGATTTCATTACCCAGGCCAAATTCCTGCTCAGTCGCCCATCGGCGAGGGGCGCGAATCGCGATTCGGTCGTGGTGATAGCGCTCACAACGACGGCGCCCGATTCCGGGCTAACCCTGTGACATCGCCGGAGGCAACGCATCAGGCCAAGTCCCGGCCGAAACCGACCCTGCGCACAATCGCGCAGATGACCGGCTTCGCCATGACCACAGTCAGCCGCGCGCTCGCCGACGATCCCAGGATCGCCAAAACGACACGCGAGACAATCGCCAAGGCCGCCGCCGAGGTGGGCTATGTGCCCGACCGCGCCGCGCAACGCCTGCGCACCGGGCGCACCAACGTCATCGCCCTTGTGCTCGACCCGCATGGCGAGATCATCGACTTTTCCGGCTCGATGATCGCCGGCGTCGCCGACGTGGTGCGCGACACCCGATATCACCTGACGCTCACCCAGTACCAGCTGGGCGAGGACCCGATGCGCCCGATCCGGCACATCGTGCAAAACCGGCTGGCCGACGGGATGATCTTTGCCCGCACCGAACCGCAGGACGCCCGGGTGAAATACCTGCTCGAGGCCGGCTTTCCCTTCGTGACCCACGGGCGGACCAATGTCGGCGCCCATGCCTGGCTCGACTACGACAACGCCGCCTTCGCCCGTTGCGCTGTAACCCGGCTGGCCGAAAAGGGACGGCGGCGAGTATCGATTATCCCGCCCTCGCGGCAATACAGCTTCGCAGACCACATGATCTCGGGTTTCCAGCAAGCGGTTCGTGCAGCCGGCATCGCAGGCGAGGTGCCCCAAGACTACGACCTCAACAGCTCGCCCGAGGAGCTCAACGCCAAGATCGCCGCCCGGCTGAGCCGACCCGACCCGCCAGACGGCTGGATCTGCCCCGGCGAGATAGCGGCGATCGCGACCAACGCGGCGATCTACGACGCCGGCCTGCGGCTGGGGCGCGACGTCGATCTGGTCGCCAAGCAGACGAGCCGCGTCTTCGACCTGTTCCGGCCGCGGATCGATACCATCTTCGAGGATATCGAGGCCGCCGGCCGCGGCATGGCCAAGGCGCTCTTGGCCCAGATCGCCGGGCAGGATGCCGGCGAGTTGCAGGAATTGCAGGCCCCGATCCCGGAATTCTGAGCCGCGCATGCGCCGCGCGTCCACCCGGGACGGGTCAACAGACGGTCCGGAACCGCTCGACCATCACGTCCAGCACCTCGCCCGGGTCACGCCGCCACCAGTCGCGGGCCGAGAAGATTTCGACCTCGCAAGCACCCGTGTAACCTGCGTCCTCGACCGCCGCCCGGATCGCCTCTAGGTCCGCTACGCCGTCGCCCATCATGCCGCGGTCCAGCAGCATGTCGCTTGTGTCTTCGAGCCAATCGCAGAGGTGATAGCCAAAGATCCGGTCCTTCGCCGCGGCCAGGCTTTCGGCCAGCCCGGTGTCCCACCAGACGTGATAGACGTCGACGGCCACACCCACATTCGCGGCCCCCACCCAGTCGCAGACCCGCACCGCATCGGCGACCGACATCAGCACCGTGCGGTTGCCGCCGAACATCGGGTTCAGCGGCTCGAGCGCCAGTTTCACCCCCCGCTCCGCGGCAAATCCCGCCACCGCCGCCACGCGCTCGCCGAGGATCTTCTGGCTTTCGAGCACTCCCTTGGTCCCGGGCTCCGTCCCGCCGGTCACGATGGTCAACACGTCCGTGCCCAGCCCGGCGGCCATGTCGATCGACGCCTTGATCTCGTCCGGCGACTCGGCCGCGGACCCAACGATATACGGCGTCCGGCACAGCCCCACGACTTGCATCCCCGCCGCACGCACCCGCTCGCCGATTTCGACGGCCCTGCCGCCGATCTCGCGCCGCCAGAACACGATGCCGCCCAGCCCGCGTTCGGCGCAGGCATCGATAACCCGCTCGGGCGTCCAGCCCGCGCCGTAGCCGTCCAGATTGTGCCCCAGCGTCGCGGTATTCAGCGCCAGCGCCGGGAGGTCATTCGAAAAGTCACGCAACGCCGTAGACCGCCAGCAGCCGTTTCATGCGCGCCACCGCCAGGTCCGGGTCGCGCAAGAGCCCGTTCTGCTCGGCCAGCTTGAAGCAGTCGACGAAATAGGGCAACGGTCGCATCGCCTGTGCGCCGTTCAGCATCACGAAGTGGTCCTGGAAGCCGTTCAGCCAGGCCAGAAACACCACGCCGGTCTTGTAGTACTGCGTCGGCGCCCGGAAGATCAGCCGCGCCAGCGGCACCGTGGGGTCGAGCGTCGCGCGGAACCCCGCCACATCCCCTGCCCCGAGCTGCCCGATGGCCTTTCCGACGGCCACGGCGAGCGGGTCGAAGATGCCCAGCAGAGCATGCGAATGGCCCTGGGCGTCGCCGGCGATCAGCTCGGGGTAATTGAAATCGTCGCCGGTATACATCTTCACGCCTGCCGGCAGGCGGCGGCGCATCGCGATCTCCTTGTCCTTGTCGAGAAGCGAAATTTTGATCCCATCAATCTTGGCCGCGTTGTCGCGGATCACCGCCAGCGCGGTCTCCATCGCCGCCTCAAAGCTGTCGGTGCCCCAATAGCCCGCCAGCGCAGGGTCGAACATATCGCCCAGCCAGTGCAGGATCACCGGCTGGTCACAAGCCGCCAGCACGTCGGCATAGAGCCGCACGTAGTCCTCGGGCGTGGCCGCCACCTTGGCCAGCGCCCGCGAGGCCATCACGATCAGCCGCCCGCCCACGCCCTGGATCGCCGCCACCTGCTCGAGATACGCCGCCCGCACGTCGTCGAGTGACCGCGCCTCGGCCGGGTCCAACTGGTCCGTCCCGCAGCCGTTGTACACGAGCGCGTCGGGCAGCTCCGCCTTCGTCCGCCGGATCAGCTCCAGCGCGCCCGGCCAGTCGAGCCCCATGCCCCGCTGCGCCGTGTCCATCGCCTCGGCAATGCCCAGGCCCAGCCCCGCAAGGTGCCGGCGAAACGCCATCGTCGCCTCCCAATCCACCGCCGCCGGACCGGAGGGATCGGCCGATGTGAACGGGTCCGCCACCACATGCGCCGCCGAAAACACCACCCGCGCCGGATCCGGCCCGAGCGGCGCCGCCGCCAGCGGATCGCCGGTCAATTGGTACTCCTGCAAGGCGCCCGACGCGTCGGGCAAAGCAATCCTCACGTCATCTCTCCCGACATTATGCCCCAGTAGGCTCCTTCATCTGGCCAAAAATATCTCGGGGGTCTGGGGGCAGCGCCCCCAGCCGGTCGGATCGCCGCCAGGCGATTCGAACCCCCGCGACGCCACTCAAAACCGCGGCACCAGCATCCCGGCATCGGCCGAGATGGTCTGGCCCGTGGTATACGGCATCTTGCCCGAGGCCAGAGTTGCGATGATCGCGCCGATCTCCTCGGGCTGACCGACCCGCGGGAATAGCGTCAGGCCGTCCTTCGCGCGGTCCTCGTATTGGGCGATCACCGGGGCGGTCATCTCGGTGGCGATCAGCCCGGGCTGGACGTCGTAGACGGCGATGTTTTCGGGGCCCAGTCGCACCGCCCAGGTCTTCGACACCATCGCTGCCGCCGCCTTCGAGGCGCAATACTCCGCCCGTGGCACGGCCACTGCCACGGCATTTGACGAGGTGACATTGACGACAGCATGGAACAACCGCTCATCCCGCTCCCGAGCCAAGAGTCGTCGCGCGAAAGCCTGGGTCAGGAAGAACGCCGCCTTGGCATTCACCTCCAAGCAGCGATCCCAGCTCTCCTCGCCCGCCTCCAGCGGATCGCCCCGCTGCATCACGCCCACACCGGCGTTGTTCACCAGCGTCGTCAGCGGCCCCAGTTCCGCTTCGATCCGCGCCAAGGCCGCATCATGCGCCGCCAGATCGGTCACGTCGAAGGGCGCCGCCGCAACCCTTGCGCCCATGGCCCGCACCGCGTCCGCGGCGCCGCGCAATTCGGCATCGTCGAACGGACCGTTCAGCGCCACGGCAAATCCCTGACCCGCAAGCGCCTTCGCTGCGCCCAGCCCGATTCCGCGGCTGGACCCGGTGACCAAGGCGACCTGTTCGCTCACGCCGCCGCCCCGTGCTTGACCAGTTCCCGCGCGATGATCATGCGCTGGATCTGGTTGGTACCCTCATATATCTGGCAGATCTTCGCGTCGCGATAGAGACGTTCCACCTCGAACCCCCGGATATAGCCCGACCCGCCGAAGACCTGCACCGCATCCGCCGTGCGCGCCACTGCCATATCGCCGGCGAAACATTTCGCCATTGAACAGGCCTTGGTCGCCGCCTCGCCCCGGTCGATTTTGACCGCCGCCGAATGCACAAGAAGGCGCGCCGCCTCAATGTCCTTGGCCATGTCGGCCAGAAGCCACTGCACCCCCTGGAACTCGACGATCGCCTGGCTGAATTGCTTGCGGGCTTGGGCATAGTCGACCGCCGCCTCCAGCCCCGCCTGGCCAATCCCCACCGCCAGCGCCGCGATCCCGACGCGCCCCTTGTCGAGCACGCTCATCATCATGTGAAACCCGCGTCCCGCCTCACCTAACAGCGCATCGCCCGGCAGGCTCACATCTTTGAAATTCAACGCGCCGACCTGGCTCGCGCGCTGCCCCATCTTGTGCTCTTTCGGACCGCGCTCGACCCCAGCAGCGTGGAGATCGACGATGAAGATCGACATACCCCTGCGTCCCGCCGCCCGGTCTGTCCGTGCCAGCACGAAGCCCACATCCGCCACCGGTGCATTGTGAATCCAGATCTTACCGCCATTCAGAACCCAGCCGTCACCATCCCGCACCGCCTCGGTCCGGATGCCGGACACATCGGTTCCCGCCTCGGGCTCGGTGATGCAATAGGCCACCTTGGTCCGCGCGGTCATCACATCTGCCAGCCACCGGTCACGCTGTTCAGGCGTTCCATGCCGTACCAAGAGCGTCGAGATTAGTTCGATCAACCCGCACTGATCGGCAACGCTTGCATAGCCCCGCGACAGCTCTTCCATGACCAGCGCATAGGCCAGCGTGTCGAACCCGGGCCCGCCCATCTTTTCCGGCACGCCGATGCCAAAGAGCCCCAACTCGCCCATCTGCGTGTAGAGCTCGACCGGAAACCGCTCTTCCCGGTCCAACTCCTCGGCCAGGGGCCGGATCGCGTCATTGGCGAACTCCCGCGCCATGTCGCGCACTTGAATATGCGTCTCGGTGAGATACATCAGCGATTCCGCTTGTAACCGTTTAGTTACTTTAGCCGTGACGGAATCCACCGGTCAAGAGGGCCGATGCGAAATTCCGCTTGCCGCCGGGCTCACACTTGACTAAATAACCATCTAGTTACTTAGGGAGGAGCCGTCATGCAGCCCGACACCAAACGGAAATTCGGCCGGGTGGACCTGGAGGTCTCCGCCTTCGGCTTCGGCACCGCGCCCGTAGGCAATATCTTCCGCGAGATCGACGAAGAGACCTCTGACGCCATGTTCCAGACCTCCTGGGATGCCGGCGTGCGGTACTACGACACCGCGCCGATGTACGGCCACGGGCTGTCCGAGCTTAGGACCGGCCACTCCTTGCGTTGGAAGAACCGCGACGATTTCGTTCTGTCCTCCAAAGTCGGCCGCGTGCTGAAGCCCGCCCGCAAGGATGACATCGAGTATTTCCCGTGGACCAATGCCGGCCGCTTCACGATGCAGTTCGACTACAGCTACGACGGCACCATGCGCAGCTTCGAGGACAGCCTGCAGCGGCTGAACCTCGAACGCATGGACATCGTCTTTATCCACGACATCGACGTCTTCACCCGCGGCGATGAGCAGCCCGAGGTGTTCAGACAAGCCATGGACACCTGTTACAAGGCCCTTGACGATCTGCGCAGCCAGGGCGTCGTGAAAGCCATCGGCGTCGGTGTGAACGAGTGGGAGGTCTGCCATGAGGCGTTGAAACAGCGCGATTTCGACTGTTTCCTTCTTGCGGGACGCTACACGCTGCTGGAACAGGAGTCGCTGAACGAATTCCTGCCGCTCTGCGAGGAACGTGGCGCTGCCGTTGTGGTCGGTGGCGGTTTCAACTCGGGCATCCTTGCGACCGGCGCGGTCGAGGGCGCGAAATACAATTACGCCCCTGCCCCCGACGACATCATGGACAAGGTGAAGAAGATCGAGGCCGTCTGCGCCGAGCACGACGTGCCGCTGCCTGCCGCCGCGCTGCAATTTGTCGTGGCGCACCCCGCAATCCCCAGCTTCATCGCCGGCACCCGCACCGTCGACCAGCTGAAGAAAAACCTCGCCTGGTTCAGCCACCCGATCCCGTCCGCGTTCTGGGCCGATCTCAAGGCCAAAGGCCTTCTGCGCGAGGACGCCCCGACGCCGTGACCCGCCTTCTTCCGCCCGGTCGCCACGGTGTCGATGCCGTCACGCCCGGGGATCGCATCGAGACCAAGCGCCACGCGGTCACCGCCGCCGATATCGACGCCTTCGCAGCGCTTTCCGGCGACCGTTTTGAAATCCACATGTCCGACGCCGCCGCCCAATCGCATGGTTTCCCTGGCCGCGTGGCCCACGGTCTTCTCGTCCTCTCCCTCATCGATGGTCTCAAAAACCAGGCGCCGGCCCAGTTCGACGCGATCGCCTCACTCAGCTGGGATTGGTCTTTCCGCGGTCCGGTCTTCATCGGGGACGTGATCGGCGCCACGATCACCGTCGCGGCCAAGCGCGCGGTCACCAAACCCGACCGTGGCATCCTCACCCTCGCCTTCGACGTCACCAACCAGTCCGGCGAGACCGTGCAACAGGGCACCAATCAAGTTCTCGCCTATCGCTGACGGAGTCCGCTTCGTCCGGCGCCCGGCCGGACCTCTCAGGAGAAGAAGACAAACCCAGCAACCCAGCCGTCCGCCGAAGTCGATACTTCATGCACGTCTAAGCGATGATGAAACAGCCGCAGCCGTTGCTCATTCTAGCAAGATCCCGTTCAACGACGGACCACCGTACGGTCTTGAACGACGCGCCACGGTCGCACCCCCTGCCACCCGACACCGAAGCCATTCCGACGATATCAATACAGTTTGCCGATCTCGGTTTTCGAACCTTTTCAGCGCTTTAACCTCGAATCCCCCTAACGGACCAGAATCGCCCGAAAGTCGTTCACATTAGTTCCGGTCGGCCCCGGCACGAACAGGTCCCCGGCCGCGCTGAACGCGGTCCAGGCATCATGACCCGCCAGGAGCCTCGCCGGGTCCAGCCCTGCCGCCCGCATCCGCCCGACCGAGCCACCGTCCGCGAAGGCCCCGGCGTTGTCCTCTGACCCGTCGATCCCGTCCGTGTCCGCCGCCAAGGCGGCCACGCCCTCGACCCCATCGAGCGCCAGAGCGAGCGCCAGGAGGAATTCGGTGTTCCGCCCGCCCTTACCGCCCCGTCCGGACAAGGTCACCGTGGTCTCGCCCCCCGACAGCACCACCACGGGCCGCTTAAACGGCCGGTTTCGCAATACAATTTCTCGCACGAGCGCCGCGTGCACCTTGCCAACCTCGCGCGCCTCGCCCTCGATGGCATCCGACAAGATCACCGCCGGAACCCCCGCGGCCTCTGCCGCCCGAGCTGCGGCCTCGAGCGAGATCGAGGCCGAGGCCACCACTTTGACTTCGTCCTGCGCAAAGCCCGGATCACCCGGCTGCGGCGCGTCCTCGGGCGCGGTCTCCAGGAAACGCGCCACGCGCTCGGGCAGCGCGATGCCGTAAGCCCTCACATGCGCCAGCGCCTCGGCGCGGCCCTGCGCGTCCGGCACCGTCGGGCCCGAGGCGACCTGCGCCGGGTCGTCTCCGGGCACGTCCGAGACCACCAGCGTCACCACCCGCGCCGGGTGCGCCGCTGCGGCCAACCGTCCGCCTTTGATCCGGCTTACCTGCTTTCGGATTGAATTCATTGCAGAAATCGGTGCCCCCGAGGCCAAAAGCACCGCGTTCAGCGCTTGCTCGTCCTCCAGCGTCAGCCCCTCCGGCGGCGCCGGCAACAGTGCCGAACCGCCGCCGCAGATCAGCGCCACCACCAGATCGTCTCGCCCAAGCCCGCTCACAGCCGACATCAATGCCTCGGCTGCCGCCAGACCCGCAGCATCCGGCACCGGATGTGCCGCCTGCAGCACTTTCAAGGACCGGCACGGCGCCCCATAGCCATAGCGGGTCACCAGCACGCCTTCGACCGGCGCTCCCCACAGCTCTTCGAACGCCGCGCCCATCTGCGCCGCGCCCTTGCCCGCACCCACCACCACGGTGCGCCCCACCGGCCGGTCCGGCAGCGACCCCGCCAGCGCCGCCATGGGATCGGCGGCGGTTACGGCGGCCGTGAACAGCCGGGTCAGGAAGGCGCGATCAGCGTCGGTCACACCGTATAGTCAGCCACGAAAACCCCGTCGGCGCCACCTTCGAGTTCCGCAACGATGCGGGCCCCGATCGCCTGATGCACCGCGTCCACCAGATAGGCGTCGCGTACCGCTTCATCCTTGAAATCAAACCAGAAAACGTCGCGAAAGCCGCGGACCAGGGGGTCTTCTACGCTGACATTCGGGCGCACCTGAAAATCCAGGATGCCATCGATGCGCGCCTTCAACCCGTCGAGATCGGCCATCAAACCCGCCTTGACCGCGTCCGAGGTCCCGTCCCGAAACCGCAATGCCACGAAATGCCGGATCATGCCTTGTTCCCCTTTGAAAAATCGGGCGCCCGTTTCTCACGGAACGCCGCCAGTCCTTCGGCCAGATCCGCCGAGCCTGCCGCCAAAGCGCCGGCCATTGCCTCGACGATGCGCTCGCGCTCTTCGCCCTCGGCGGCGTTGATCATCATCTTCGCAAGTTCCGTCGCCCGCGGCCCGCGCCGCAGCACCGCCGCCGCCAATTCTTCTGCCGCCGCCATGCCCTCGCCAGGTCCGACGACGCGGTCCACCAGGCCAAGCCCGAGCGCCTGATCCGCCGTGAAGACCTCGCCGAACACCGCCATACGCCGCACGATCTGCGCTCCGAACCGGCGCACAGCGCGTTGGGTGCCCGACCAGCCGGGAATAATTCCCAGCCCGGTCTCCGGCTGGCCGATTTTCACTTGTTCCTCGGCGACCCGAAAATCCGCACAGGCCGCCAGTTCCAACCCGCCGCCGAGCGCATGCCCGTCCAGCACCGCGATCACCGGCTGGCGCAACCGTGCCAGCGCATCAAAGGCGGCGTGCCCGTCCCGCACCCAGTGCCGACCGAACCGCTCGGGGTCCGCTGACGACCAGGCCTCGATGTCGCCGCCCGCACAAAAGGCCATTCCCTCTCCCGACAGGATTACCACAAGGATATCAGGGTGATGCTCAACTTCCTTGCTGCGATACATCAACTCGTCGACCATCTCCGCGTCGAGCGAATTCAGTTTCTCCGGCCGCATCAGCCGCAGATGCCCAACCGCCCCTTCGACGCGCAGTTCGATCCGGCTCATGGGGCCAAGCCGAAGGGCTCGGGTCGGAAAAGCGCCGCATCCATCTGGCGTAAGTCGTCGGCCACCCGCAAAGGCGTCCCCGCCTGATCCAAGACATCGCGCTGCATGTCCACGCCGGGCGCCACTTCTGTCACCGTAAGCCCTTGATCTGTAAGTTTAATCACACAGCGCTCGGTGACATAGGTGGCTTCCTGCCCCTGCGCCACGGCCCGCCTGCCCGAGAAGGACACGTGATCCACCTTGGGCACGATCTTCGCCGTGTGCCCTTCCTTGTCAATCGCCAGCTGCCCGCCGTCGATGCGCATCTTCGCACCGGCGTTGAAGGTGCCCGAGAACACGATCCGTTTCGCTCGCGCCGTGATGTCGACAAAGCCGCCTGCCCCCGCGGTCCGGTGCGGGGTCGCCTTCAACCGCGAGACGTTGACGGATCCGTCCGCGTCGATTTCCAAGAACGACAAAAGCGAGGCGTCAAAGCCGCCGGCCTGGAAATAGGCGAACTGATGCGGCGAGGCGACGAAAGCCTCGGCGTTCGCTGCGCAACCGAATTTGAAGTCGAGCAGCGGGATACCTCCGACGGCGCCTTGTTCGATCACCCAGGTCACATCGCCGTGCCGGCCCTCTTCCAGGAACACGCGCGGTACGTTTGCCGAGACGCCAAACCCGATGTTCACGGCCCAGCCCTTGTGCAGCTCTTGCGCCACTCGCCGTGCGATCACCTTCTGCACGCCGAAGTCCATCATATGGAAGCTGTCGAGCGGGCGGATCAGTTCGCCGGAAATCGCCGGATCGTAAGGGGTCGCGGTCGTCTGCAGCATTTCCGGCGCCTCAACCACCACATCCACAAGGATACCCGGCACATGCACATCATGGGGCCGGATCGAGCCATTGTGGGCAACGCGGCGAACCTGGGCAATCACGACGCCGCCGCAATTATGGGCAGCCAGCGCCATTTCCATCGCGCCGAGATAGGCGCCCTCGGATTCGAAGCTAAGATTGCCCCGCTGGTCGCCGGTGGTGGCGCGGATGATCGCCACATCGGGCCGCAACGCCGGGAAGTACAGCCAGTCCTCGCCCTCGAACGCCATGCGCCGTACGATCGGCTCGGCCGCGGCAGCCGCGTTCATCGCGCCGCCTTCTTGATCGGGATCGACAAAGGTCTCCATCCCCACTTTCGTCAGCACGCCGGGCCGCTGACCGGCCCCTTCGCGCAGCATGTCGAAGATGATGCCGGACGGGAAATTGTAGGCCTTGACCTCATCCTTGCCGATCATCTGCCAAATCAGCGGTGGATCAGCTTTCGAGGGCCCGGAGGGATAGCTGCCGCCGATGATCTTCGCCAGGCATCCGGGTTTTGCAATGTGGTCGACGCCCTTGGTGCCGAAGAAATCGCCGGCAGCGATGGGGTGGACCGTTGTCAGATTGCGCGGCGCCGCCTCGGCATCGAACCGCTCGCCAAGCGCTTGCAGAACCGCGTCGGGGCAGCACAGGCCGCTCGAGGAGTTGACGGCGACGATGGCATTGTCTGGGATCAGTGCGACGGCTTCGGCCGCGGTCTTCTGTTTCGTCACACCGGCCTCCCTGACCACGTGCATCACCACAAGTAACCAAATGGTTATGTGACTATGCCAATCCCGGCGGACTGAATCAAGCTCGGAATCTCCATAAAAATCAATTGCTCGGCATTCAAGGCTTTCCCCTAAGTAACTAATGAGTTACATAAGGCGGGACTCAAGGGAGGCATCCATGAACATCTATTTCCAAAAGACCCATCAGCGTGCATTCGGCACCTTTCCGCTTGAAGGCGATGTCGCCAGGAATGCCATACTCGCTGCCGCCGAGGTCGGATACCGCGCATTTGACACCGCGCAGATGTATGGAAACGAGGCCGAGACCGGTGAAGCGCTGAAGGCCACCGGCATCGCACGGGACGATCTGTGCATCACCACCAAGGTGCACCCGGACAATTTTGGCGCGGACAAATTCATCGCCTCGGTCGAACAAAGCCTGCGGGACCTGCGGGTGGACCACGTCGACGTCTTGCTGCTGCACTGGCCGCCGGCCGATGGCGACATCGCGCCGTCGCTGCGGCTCTTGCAGCAGGCTTATGACCGGGGGCTGGCGAGAAATATCGGCGTCTCGAATTACACAATTCAGATGATGAAGGACGCAACGTCCATCGTCGATGCGCCGATCGTGACCAACCAGGTAGAGTTCCATCCGCTGCTGAACCAGGACAAACTCTTGGCCGGCGCCAACGAGATCGGGATTCCGCTGTCCTCCTATTCGTCGGTGGCGCGCGGCGAGGTATTCAAGCACCCCGAATTCGGCGAGATCGGCAAGCCCTACGGCAAGTCCGCCGGCCAGGTGGTGCTGCGCTGGATTCTGCAAAAGGGCGTCAGCGTGAACACGATGTCGACCAATCCTGCAAACATCGCGGCGAATTTCGACATCATGGATTTCACCCTGTCGAGCGTCGACATGGCCCGGATCGAGGCACTGACACACACCGGCTACCGGATCGTCACCGAGGATCTGGTGCCTTGGGCGCCCAAGTGGGACTGACGCCGGCCTTGGTCGGGTGCGCCTAGGCTGCGTCAACCTGGCCGTAGGCCGCTTGACCTTGACGCGACCCACCGCGTTAGAAAACGGCGCCTGAAAGAAAAGCGGCGGTCCGGAGACCGCCGCGTCGAGGTGGGGAGGAAATACTTGTGGTTATTGGTTGCCGCGGATCAGGTCGCTGGCCTTTTCCGCGATCATGATCGTGGGGGCGTTGGTGTTCGAGCCGATCAGACTCGGCATCACCGAACTGTCGCAAATCCGAATACCGTCGAGCCCGCGCACACGAAGCTGCGGATCGACCACGGCCATCTCGTCCGTGCCCATTTTGCAGGTGCAGGTCGGGTGGTACGACGTTCTACCGTATTGGCGAGCATAGGCCTCGAATTCGGCCTGGGTCTTCACAGAGTCGTCGGGGAAGCGGATCGTCTTGATATGCTTCTGCAGTGACGCTTGCCCGAAGATCTCGCGGCTGATCTTCACGCCTTCGACGCTGGTCTTCAAGTCGTCCGGCTCGGCCAGGAAATTCGGATCGACGATCGGCAGCGCCGCGGGGTCGGAGGATCGGAGCCGCACCGTGCCGCGGCTCTTCGGCCGGACGGTGTAGCTGTTCAGCGTGATGCCCGACGACCCTTTCGGCACGCTCGGCACCCCAGCCTCGGCCCCTGCCCCGGCAAGAAAGTGAAACTGCAAGTCAGGCACGTCCCCAACGCCGCCGGAATGCCAGAACGCGCCGCCCTCGACGACATTCGAGGTGATCGGACCCGATCGGAAAAACACGTACTCGATCCCGGCCCAAAGCGCCCAATGCGGCTTGTTGTACTTGTCGAGGCTGGTGTGGCGTTTCAGCTCGGCCACGATGTCGATGCCGAAATGGTCGTTGAGGTTCTCGCCCACCCCGGGCAGGTCATGGACGACCTCGAGACCGTGGTCGCGCAGATGCGCCGCGGGGCCGACGCCCGACAACATCATGATCTTCGGCGTGCCGATGGCACCGGCGGTCACGATGACCTCGCTGTCGGCGCGGGCGGTCTTGCGTTCCTTTCCATTGAAGTATTCCACGCCCGTGGCGCGGGATCCCTCGAAGGTGATGCGTTTGACCAAACAGCCGGTTTCAACCGTGAGGTTCCGGCGCTTTAGCACCGGCTTCAAATACCCGACCGCGGCGGAGCAGCGGCGATAGTTCTTGGTCGTTGTCTGATAGACGCCGCAGCCGGGCTGCATGGCGCCATTGAAGTCCGGGTTAAATGGGATGCCGCGTTCCTGGCAGGACTGCACAAAGGCGCGAGTCATCGGTTGCGGATCGGGGATGTCCGAGACTGCGAGCGGCCCGTCGGTGCCGTGCCAGTCACCGCTGAGGATCGTGTTGCCCTCGGAGCGCAGGAAATACGGCTGGATGTCCTTGAAGGCCCAACCGTCACAGCCCTCCTCCTCGGCCCAGCGGTCGTAATCGGACGGGTGGCCGCGGGTGAAGACCTCGGCGTTGATCGAACTGCCGCCGCCGATCACACGCGCCTGGGCATAGGGAATCTCGCGCTCGTTGGCGTGTATCTGCGGCGCCGTCACCAAGCCCCAAGTGTGCGGCCCGGTGGTCATTTTGGCAAAGCCCACCGGCATGTGGATCAACGGGTGCCAGTCGCGCCCCCCCGCCTCCAGGAGGAGAACGCGCGCGTCGGGATTCTCGCTAAGACGATTGGCCAGCACGCAACCCGCCGACCCGCCGCCCACGATTATATAGTCGACTCCCGTTTCCGCCATCACTCCACCCAGGGTGTCCGCTTTCCGATCTCGATGTGAACGGACTTGATCTGGGTGTATTCTTCAACCCCGTAGATACCGGCCTCGCGGCCCCAACCGGATTGCTTGAAACCACCAATGGGCAGTTCGGGCCCGCCCGACAGCGTCGTATTCACCCAGAACCGCCCCGCCTGCACCCGTCGTGTTACCATCAGCGCCTTGTCGATGTTCTTGGTCCAGACGCTGGCGGCGAGGCCGTATTCGGTGTCGTTGGCGATCGCGATGGCCTCGTCGACAGTGTCGAAGGGCATGACAGTCAGGACGGGGCCGAAGATTTCCTCGCGCGCAATGGCCATGTCGCTGGTCACGTCGCCGAAAAGCGTCGGAGCGATGTACTGGCCGCGCCCAAAGTCAAGCTGCGCGCCACCGTAGAGCAGTTTGGCGCCTTCTGACTGACCCCTCTCGATATAGCCCATGATCGTGGCGTTCTGGGCGTCGGTGGTGATCGCGCCGACTTGGGTCGCCTCGTCCAGCGGGTCGCCCACGCGGATTTTCTTGAACTTCTCGGCGACCATCGCCGCGAAGGCATCGGCGACCGAGCGCTCGACGATCAGCCGGCTGCCGGAGACGCAACACTGCCCGGTGTTGAAGCCGATGCCGAAGGCGACTCCGTCGGCGGCGTCCTCGAGATCGGCATCAGCAAAGACGATCTGCGGGTTCTTGCCGCCAAGCTCGAGCCCGAGTTTCTTGAAGTTCGACTTGCCCGACGCCTCGACCACGCGGCGGCCAACTGCGGTGGAGCCGGTGAAGGACAGCATGTCGATCTGATCGTGCTCGATCAGGGCTTGCCCGATCGTGCTGCCAGAGCCGGTAACGACGTTCATCACGCCTGCAGGCAGGCCGGCGTCGTGCAGGATTTCGGCCAGGATCAGGGTGGTCGCCGACGTCATCTCTGACGGCTTGGCCACCATGGTGCAGCCAGAGGCGAGGATATACGGCACCCGCTCGCACAGGATGAGGAACGGGAAGTTCCACGGCGTGATGACGCCGACGACGCCCACCGGTTCGCGCGTGACCACCCCGAACATGCCGTCGCCGAGATTGTTGAAGCTGTCGCCATGCAGGCTGCGGGCCAGCCCGCTGGCATATTCGAACATGCCGACGCAGCCGCCGACCTCGGCGCGGGCCTGGGCGATAGGCTTGCCGTTTTCCAGCGTCTCCCAATAGGCGATCTCTTCGGCGCGGGCGCGAATACCCTCGGCGGTTTTCAGCAGCACAGCCGCTCGGTCGGCCCCCGACAGGCCCGACCAGCGCCGGTCGTCGAACGCCTGCCGGGCCGAGGCGACGGCGGCATTCAGATCTTCGTGCGTGCATTTCGGGATACGGGTGACCGGAACGCCATGGCCGGGAGAGGCGCGTTCGAACACCTCGCGGTCACCGGCCGGTACCCAGGCGCCGTCGAGAAAGAAACCGAACGCGCGCGGCTCTTCCGGCGGGGTCAGGCGGGTCGAAGACTGGTCCATGGTGGGAGCCTTTCCTAGCTGCTGGCGTCGAGCCCGTCGCGCCAGTCGTTCCAGCCGCCATCGACCGAGGACGGCGCGTCGTGCCACATATGCATAACCTCGCCGGTGGCCGGGTCGCGGTCAGGGACCGGCAGCGACATGATGTTCTTGCAGGCCTGATAATACAATTCCGGCGTCAGAAACGCCTCTTGGATGTTGTCCCAGTCGCGCCCACCGGCATATCCGCCGCACATCATGATGTCGTCCGAGGCGTCGATATGTTCATGGCTCACCCCGGCGGGCATGACGATGACGTCGCCCGCCTCGATGCGGACCTTGGTCCAGCCGCCCTCGCCCACGGACAGATTGAACTGCATCCAGCCCGCTGCGCAGCCGAGACATTCGTGCGTGGTCGAGTGGAAATGCGCATAGTGATAGACCCCGGGGTACTCCCAGTTGTTGCCCCAGCCGTGCCGGCGGAACCGGCCCTTGACCGCATCGATGCCGCCACCAGGAATAGCATTGCGGTGCACCAAGAGCGGGAAGCGGCTGTTGGGGATCATGCCCTGAGGTTTCGAGGTATAGGCTTCGGTGTTCATCTGGGGCTCCCTGGTCACATGACGATCTGGGTTTTGAGATCTTGCGGGCGGTCGGCGAAACTGTCGAAGGCCGCCTGGATGTCGGCCAGCGGGTATTCGGCGCCGGTGAAGGCATCTGTTTTGATCCGGCCGTGGCTGAGCAGTGTCAGGCTGTCATGCATGTCCTGGCCCATGCCGGCGACCGAGCCCTTGATCGAGTTCTCCTGCAGGATCGTCTGCAGGATGTCGAGCGGCAGCGTCTCGCCCGCACCGGCCAGCCCGAAGGCGGCGATGTGGCCACCCTTGCGGATAAGGCCGAGCGCCTCTTGGTAAAGCGCCGGGTGGCCGACGCTCTCGATCACGATATCCGCGCCGCGGCTATCGGTGGCCTGCATCACGGTGTCCTTCAGCGCTGCCGGGTCACTGACGCCATAATCGGCGCCCGCCTCGACGGCCATCTGAACGCGCTCGGCCGAGATGTCCGACACGATGATCGGCGCGGCCCCGATGGTGCGCAGAAGCTGGACGTGGAGATTACCGATCGGGCCAGCCCCGATGATCACGACGGATTGGCCGAAGGTGACCTGCGCCTTGCGTGCCGCGCGGACGACGCAAGCCAGCGGCTCGGTCAGGGCCAGCACGGCCGGTGAAACCTGAGACGGTGCAGGGATGACGAGGCGTGCTGGCACGGCGATATATTCGGCGAAGGCGCCGTCGATCGTGATGCCCATCTGCTGCATGTCGGGGCAGTTCAAGATCTCGTTGCGGCGGCACCAATAGCAGCGTCCGCAGCCGACGTTCATATCGACGACCGCTGGCTGGCCTTCTTCCAGCCCAGTGACACCGTCCCCGACCGCCGCAACCGTTCCAGTGAACTCATGCCCGGGGATCATCGGCAGGCTCTCGGCCGCGTAGTTTCCGTGAAAGATATGCATGTCGGTGCCGCAGATTCCGGTGCGCGCGATCTTGATCAGCGCCTCACCCGGCCCCGGCTCCGGCACCGGGACGTCGCGCAGGTCGAACCGGCCCGGCTCGACCAGATATGCGGCTTGCATCGTCACTTGACCACGCCCCTGAGCTTCGAGCGGTCGATGGTCAGCGCGATGGCGGCGATCAGGACGATGCCGAAGACCATCTGCTGCTGCGTGGCGTCGATTTCCAGGTAGACCATGGCCGAGCGGATCACCATCACGATCAGCGTGCCGATGGCAGTGTTGATTACGCCACCCACGCCACCGGTCAGAGGCGTGCCACCAACCAGCACCGCGACGATCGCGAGCAGCAGGAAGCCGTTGGCAAGGTTGGCGTCGCCGCCCGACAGCTTCACCGAGAAGATCAGGCCAGCGATGGCGGCGAAGACGCCCGAGATCGCGAAGGCGAGGATCTTGACCCGGTCGACATTCAGGCCGGAGGCGACGGCGGCCAGTTCCCCGGACCCGACGGCTTTCAGGGCGCGCCCGAATGTGGTGCGGGTCTGCAGGAACCAGGCGATGGCCAAGAGAACCACAGCGATGGCGAGTTCGTGCGGTACGCCGGCGGTCCGGCCGAACATCCAGCCGAAACTCGCGTCGCGAAGCTCGGCGTCCATGTAGAGTGCCCTTTGGCCCGACAGGTACTTCGCCGCAGACAGCGCTACGAAGCCCATGGCGAGCGTCGAAACGAAGCTCGGCACAAAGAGCCGGGTCGTCACGAAACCCGAGAACGCGCCGATGATGAAACCTGCGGCGATGGCGATCACCGCGACGCCAATGCCGAAATTGGCCAGGTAGACCGTGGCGATCACGGTGACGAGGTTGGCCATCTGCTGCACCGACAGGTCGATCCCGCCGATATAGATCGCGAAGGTCATGCCAAGCGCCATGATGAACAGGGGCACGACGTCGCTGACCAGCGACAGAAGACCGGCAGGGTCAAAAAAGCTGGGGTTGGCGATGCCCACCAGCAGCACCAGCACCAGAAGCGTGATCCAGGGAAGATGCGGTTTGATGCGTTCGAACGACATATCGGCCTCAGATCATGTGGTGGACGAGGTCATAGAGCGTGGGCTTCGCGCCGGGCGTGCCGTCGAACCGCTTCTGGAATGCGCCATCCTTGATGACGAGGATGGTGTGGCTGAGGCCAATCGCTTCTTCCAGAGTATCGGCCACCAGGATGATGCCGACGCCCGCTGCCGACATCTCGCGGATCATCTCGTAGACGTCTTCCTTGGCGCCGATGTCGAGGCCGCGCGTGGGGTGGTCGAGCAGCATGATGTCGGCCCCGCCCGAGCGCCATTTCGCCAGCACCACCTTCTGCTGGTTGCCGCCAGATAGCCCGCCGCAGTCCTTGTAGACGTCGGGGGTCTTGATCCCCAGCCGCTCGATCCAGGTCCGCGCCATTGCCTTTTCTTCGCCCACCTTCAGCACGCCGCCGCTGGAGTAGTTCGGCATCTGGGACAGCGTCATGTTCTCGTAGACGTTCATACCCGCGACGATGCCCTCGATCTTGCGCTCGCGCGGGATGTAGCCGACGCCGCGTGCGACGCCGCTTTGGGCAGCGAAGCTGGTGACTTGCTCTCCCTTGATTTTCACGGTGCCGGCGGTCGGGGTCTCGAGGCCGAAGATCGTGCGCAGGATCGCCTCGCGTCCGGAGCCCTCGGTGCCGACAAGGCAAAGCACCTCGCCCGGGTGCAAATCAAACGAGATGTCGTTGTACCGGCGGCCGCAACTGACCTGGTCGAAGCTCACCAGCGCCTGGGCCGCGTCGTAGGGCTTCTGCTTCTGCTCGCGATAATACTCCTTGTCGACCTCACGGCCCACCATCTTGTGCTGGATCGCATCGATGTCCGCCGCGTCGTGGGCCACGACATCGACCACCGCGCCGTCTTTCATCACATAGATCCGGTCGGACAGCTCAAGCACCTCATCCATCCTGTGGCTCACGAAGATGAAGCTCGCGCGTTTGGTGAGGTCGCGGACGAGACCGAACAAAAGCTCGACCTCTTCCTTGGCCAGAACGCTCGTCGGCTCGTCGAGCAGAATGACCAGATCGCCGTCTATGCGTTCCTCGAGCGTCAGCACCTTAGCAAGTTCCACCAATTGCCGCTGTGCGAAGGATAAATCCGACGTCGTGGTCGCGGGGTCGATGTCGAGCTTGACCTTGGCGAGCTGCGCCTTCGCGGCTTGTGCCATCGCCTTCCAGTCGATGATGCCGAACTTTACGAATTGCTGCTCGTAGCCGAGGAAAATGTTTTCCATCACCGTGAGGTTCAGGATCAGCGACTGTTCCTGGAACACCATGCCGATGCCGTGGTTCATCGCCTGGCGCGGATTCTGGAACCGGACCACGGTGCCGTCGATGGTGACGTCGCCGCCGTCGGGCTGATAAGCGCCGTAGATCACCTTCATCAGGGTCGACTTGCCGGCGCCGTTTTCGCCGACGAGACCGACGATCTCGTGCCGGTTGACCTTGAAATCCACTGCCTTCAGCGCGTGAACCCCGGGAAAGTGTTTGTCGACTTGTCGCAGTTCGTACATCCGCCCCTCCCCTATTTCACGAAGCTGACGGTCTTGCGGTCGGTCGACAGAACCACCGCGGCGATCACCAGAAGGCCCAGCACGCCGTCCTGGACGTAGTTGGGCAGCCCGATCACCACCATGCCGTTATTGATGACGTTGACGATCAAGACGCCGACCAGCGTGTTCCAGACGCCGCCGATCCCGCCCCAAAGCGCGGTGCCGCCGACGACCACGGCGGTGATCGAGATGAACATGAAATTGTTGCCCGTGGCGGTCTCGGCGATACCGATCCGGCCCACGGCCAAGAGCGCGCCCATGGCGAAAAACACGCCGGCGAGCGTGAAGCCCATGATGCGGACCCGGCTGACGTTAAGGCCGCTCGCGTGGGCCAGTTCTTCGCCGCCGCCCACCGCATAGAAGTTCCGGCCGAGCGTGGTGCGCGACTGGATGAACCAGGCGATCAGCAGCATCGCCAGCGCCACGTAGCACATGATCGGAAAGTTGAACCAACGCACCGTTAGGAGCGACCGGAACAGCTCGTCCTCAACCCGGATCCGGTCGCCCCCGGTGAGCAGCAGAGCAAAACCCGTACCGACGAAGCCCATGGCCAGCGAGGCCATGAAGCTGGGGATCTTCAGGCGCACATGCACAAGCCCGTTGATGCAACCCACGACCGCACCGACGAGCAACGCCAGCGGGATCGCCAGCCAGGCCCAGCTTGCCAGCGTGCCGCCCCAACCCAGAAAGGCGAAGGCGAAGATCACCGCGCAGACAGAAACCGTGCCCTCCATCGACAAATCGATCGAGCCCATGATGATGATGAAAGTCACTCCGATCGCCACCATCAAAGCTGGCGTTGCGGCGATGGCGATGCGGGCCGCGTTTCGGATCGAAAAAAACCGGCTATCGGCGAGGTAGATGTGATCCTTGGCCTCGCGGAAATCCTCCAGCCATTCAAAGAACGGAAACAGCAGCACCAGGAAAAGCAGCACCAAAAGCGGTGCCCATTTGATGACGCGCTCGCGCGTGAGCCACCGGGCAGGCGGTGCGGTCTGGGCGGTGATGTCCGACATAATCCGGGTCTCCATACCCTCGACAAGCAGCGCCTCGGCCACGAAGCGCAGTCCGAATCGTGAGAAGTGCCTGCGGCCGGTAAGCCGCGCGGCCGGACCGGGCCAGCCGCGCAGCGCGCAACTTACTTGTACGTGATCGGGCCGTTCGACGGGCCCCAGTAGTCTTTCCAGTCGTAGGTCGGCACGTTGTCGAGATAGTTCGCCTTAAACTCCAGCGCATCCTCAGGCGTGACCATGATGGTGGGCCCGTAGAATTCCCGGTGCTCGTTCGGCTCTTCCGAGGGTTTGAACGCCCCGGTCGCGGCGTGGTAGGCCAGCGACGCGGTAATGCCGCCACCCCAGTGCGGGTTGGTGAAGACGGTCGCCAGGATCTCCCCTTTGGCCACCAATTCCACCGCCTGCGGGTTGCCGTCATAGGTAACGATCGGCACCGACATGCCCTCGGCGCGCAGCGCCTCCAACACTCCGTAGCCAATGGTGTCGTTGGCGCAGTGCACGCCGGTGATCTCGTCGCCATATCGGGTCAGGAACGACGACATGATCTGGTTGGCCTTCTGGGTGTCCCAGTCTGCGGGCTGCGCATCCAAAAGCTCGACATCCGGGTAATCGGCCAACGCGTTCTTCAGGCCCTGCAGACGTTCGATCGCGGGGTTGTTCGAGGCAATGCCGCCCAGATGAACGACGCCGCCTTTGCCACCGATGGCCTCGAGCAGGATGCGCGCGGTCTGCTCGGCGGGTTTTTCATCCGACCACGACATGTGGCTGACATAGTTGTCGCCGAAGTCCCAGGGATGCAGGTCGTCGGTCTTATTCCAAAGCGTCGAGACGAAGGCCCCGGCCTCGGCACAAGCCTCGACCACCGGCCGGGCGTTCGGCGCGTCGTTGGTGTCGATGGCCAGCGCCAGTTCGCCGTTCGTTTTGGCCAAAAGCGCCTTGACGTCGGCCAGCGATTTCTCCGACGAGCCTTCGTTGATCAGGTGGGTCAGCGCTTCCTTCGACTTGCCGAGGCTTTCGACGAAGGCCTCGCCGCCCGAGACGATCTCGTTCCAATAGGGGTTGGTGCGGTTGCGGTACGACCAGGCGATGGTCGGGTCGGCGAAGGTCATCGCCTGCACCGGCGACGGTCCGAACATCCGCAGCGCCGCGGCACCGGACACGCCGTAGGCCGAGGCCAGCAGGAAGTTCCGGCGCGAGACCGTCTCCTGCTCGATGAACTTCTTGATGAACGACATGGGGCTCCTCCCTGTTTCAATCGGCCATGTTTGAAGGCCGCAGACCCGTCTTTCTCCCTACCGGTCGTTGCCAGGCGCCCATAGCGCGCACCGACGATTCGACTGGTAACGCACCAGTTAGTTACTTTTAAGTTCCCTTTGCTGTCAAGTGGGCTATAAGGGAGAAGCGGACACAGGGGCCGGTCGCCGGATCGCCGGAACGGCGCACCCTCCGCCGCATTGAGAGGGACGGTGCGAATATGGCGGAAACCAAGCCCAGAACGCGCGATGCGGACGCAACGAAGGCCCGGATTCTCGCGGCGGCCAAGTCAGAGTTCGCACGTCTGGGATTGGGGGGCGCTCGGGTCGACGAGATCGCCGAGAAGGCGCAAGCCAACAAGCGGATGATCTACCATTACTTCGGCAGCAAGGAGGACCTCTTCCAAGTCGTGCTGGAGGAGGCCTATCTCGATATCCGGAGCGCAGAGCAGGACTTGGAGCTTGACCACCTGCCCCCGCGTGAGGCCCTTGAAACGCTGGTGCGCTTCACCTGGCAATACTATCTCGACAACCCGGAATTCATCACGCTGGTCAACAGTGCCAACCTGCATCGCGGCCGGCACTTGGAAGGGTCGGATCGGCTTCGCACCGCCAGCCGCCGTTTCGTCAACATGGTCCGTGCAATCCTTGACCGCGGCGTCGAAAGCGGCGTGTTTCGCGTCGGGGTCGATCCGGTGCAGCTTAACATAACCATCGCCGCGATCGGATATTACTACCTCACGAACCGCTATACCGGCGGCATTCTCTTCGAACGCGATTTCATGACCCAACCTGCGTTGAAGGAGCGCCTGGCCTTCAACATCGACACCGTGATGCGGTTGGTTCTGGCCTAAACCCTGCGCCCATCCGGCGAATGAACAACACCCGATTTCGGTCAGACGATATCGTGCCGCGGTCCGTCATTGCGCTCATCTTCGAGGACGGTTGCGGGCAACGGATCCACGCCGCGAATGAGGTCCGACGCCTTTTCAGCGATCATGATCGTTGGCGCGTTGGTGTTGGATGAGTTGATTGTGGGCATGATCGAGCTGTCGCAGATGCGTAACCCGTCGAGGCCGCGCAACTTCAGATCAGGGCCGACGACGGCCATGTCGCCGTGGCCCATGCGGCAGGTGCCGACCGGGTGATGATCGGTCTTGGCGAGCCGACAGGCGTAGTCGAACAACGCTTCCCTGTCCGTGACGTCGGCGCCAGGCAGAGCTTCCTTGCGGATGAAGGGCTGCAGCGCGGGCTGACGCAGGATGTCGCGCGCCATCGCCAGGCCGCGCAGCGACATGTCCAGATCATAGGGCTCGGCCCAATAGTTGGGATCGATCAGCGGGGCCGCTTCGGGGTCGGCCGAGGCCAGCGTCACCGTGCCCCGTGACCGCGGCCGCAAGAACGCACTGTTGAGCGTCACACCGGCGCCGTCGATCGCCGCGATGCCTTTCTCGATCCCAGAGCCTTGGCCGAAATGAAACTGGATGTCAGGCGCGTGCGCGGTCTCTTGGCCGTACCAGAAGCCGCCAGTCTCGAAGAGCGACGAGGTCACCGGGCCGGATTTGAAGAGGAGATATTGCAGACCTGCCAGGATGCTGCGGTCGAGGCGTTGCACACCGTCGTAGCTGTGCGGCCCGGTGCATTCGGCGAGCACGCAAATGTCGATGTGGTCCTGCAGGTTCTGCCCGACGCCCGGCACGTCGTGGACGGGATCGATCCCCACAGATCGCAGGTGATCGGCCGGCCCGATGCCCGAGAGCATCAGCAAGCGCGGCGATCCGATAGCTCCGGACGTGACGATCACCTCGCGGCGCGCCTGATATGTCGACTGTGCCCCGTTCTGAACGACCTCTACCCCCACGGCGCGGCCGTTTTCGATCGCGATGCGCGTCGCCTGCGTCCGGGTCAGCACCGTCAGGTTTTGCCGGCGTTCTGCCGCCTTCAGATAAGCCGTTGCCGCCGAGGATCGGCGCACCGCGCGTTGGGTCAGTTGATAGTAGCCGACCCCACTCTGCACCCGGCCGTTGAAGTCCGGATTATAGGGGATGCCGTATTGCTGCGCGGCCCGAATGAAGGCGTCGCAGATCGGCAAGGCCCCACGCGGCGCCGAGACGCCGAGAGGGCCTTCATCGCCGTGGTAGACATCCGCAAAACGTTCGTTGCCCTCCGCGCGCTTGAAATATGGCAGAACCTCACGATAGCTCCATCCGTCGCAGCCTTCGTCTTCCGCCCAGGCGTCATAATCCTTGGCGTTTCCGCGGGTGTAGATTTGCGCGTTGATCGTGCTGCCGCCGCCAATCACCTTGGCCTGCGTGTACCAAAGCCTGCGGTCTTTCATGTGCCGCTGCGGCACCGTCGACCAGCCCCAGCTGGCAATACCCTTCGTCATCTTGGCGAAACCGGCCGGCCAATGAAACAGCACGCTCGTGTCCCGTCCGCCGGCCTCCAGAACCAGGACAGAAACGTCGGGATCTTCTGACAACCGCGCCGCCAAAACGCAGCCGGCGGATCCGGCCCCGGTGACGATGTAGTCGTACTCAGTGGCGGGAAGCGGCACGAGCGCCCTCTGTAACCAGACAGTTACAACGAAGGTCGAACAAAACACGCGAGCATGTCAAGCGTCGACAATTCAGGATCGCTGCGGCCGTGTTGCTACCGGGCACTCAAGCGCTTTCGGCACGCAGACGCGGACCTCCGTGACGTTGCCTCACATCACCGGCGCCTCTCAAACAGCTGTCATGAGGGCCGCACTGGTCGGACAATGTCAGACGCCGCCGAACGGGCCGATCGATGACATCGCCGGCGATGATTGGTATGGCCATGTGAGACAGCGCGTAGGGGCGCCGATCGGCAAGGCCAGTGCTTAAGGAGGCAACCGGGTGGTAGCGATCCGGGCGAACGGACTGACGATAGAGGTCGAGCGGCACGGACCATTTGATGCCACGCCGCTGCTGTTAATCCGCGGGCTCGGATCACAGCTCATCCACTGGCCCAATGCGCTTCTGTCCGGCTTCGTTGAGGCCGGCTTTCACGTCGTGACCTTTGACAACCGCGACGCGGGACTGTCCCAGAAATTCGATGAACTCGGACCAGGGTCGACGCACGTTTATTCGCTGCGGGACATGGCGGCCGATGCGGTTGGCGTGCTCGATGCGCTCGACATCGCCCGCGCCCATGTATTGGGCATTTCGATGGGCGGCATGATCCTGCAGATCATGGCGCTGCGGTATCCCGCACGGCTGTTGTCGGCGGCAATTGTGATGTCGTCGAGCCGCGCACCATACCTGGAGCCTGGCGAGCCAAAAGCAACGGCGCTTCTCACCACCGAGCCGGCGAGCAACCGGCGTGAGGACGTGATCGCGCATGAACTGCGCGCAGGCCGGGCCTGGCAAAGCCCGCGGTGGCCTTTCGACGAAGCCGAACGCGCCGAGCTCATCGGGCGCGCTTATGACCGATGCTACCACCCGAACGGCACGGCGCGGCAGTACCAGGCGGTCCTTGCGGCGGACACGGACCTCGCCGAGATCGACACGATCACCACCCCGACCATCGTAATCCACGGCAGCGACGACAGTCTTTTGCCCCTACCCCATGGCCGCGACATTGCCGACCGAATACCGGGCGCCCGGTTCGTCGAAATCGAAGGTATGGGCCATGATATCGAGGGCGACTGCCCGGCGTTGCTGGTCCGGGAAGTCACGGAATTCGCCGCCAACTCGGCAGACCCCCTTGGCTTGCCTAAGAAACAAGCAAACTTCCGATCGGGCCGTTGATCCGGGGCACCGGGCGGTTGCCAAAGCGGCCGCGCCTGACTAGCCTCTGACGGACTCTGGCACAGTCGGAAGGGCCATACAGCCGCTCGGGTTCGCTTAGAACCGAGCAGCCTGTGTCCTATACCGCTTCGGGCGCTGTGAGACGGCGCGCAGACCAGGGAGGGCCCCGACTTGGCCAAGACAGACAAATCAACCGCCGCCTTGCCGACGCATCTGGAAACCTCCGCGTGCACGGCCCGCGCATCTGGATGTGGGCAAACCCGGCGAGAGTTCCTCGCGACCGCGACCAGCTTTGGCGCATCCGTTGCCGCGGCTTATGCCATGTTGGGCCTGCCCGCGCCGGCGCGGGCGCAGGGCACTCCGCAGATGGGCGGCACCGTGCGCATCCAGCAGGAAATCGTCACCATGCGCGACCCGCGCAAGTTCGACTTCAACAGCCTGGCCAACTTCACCCGCGGGTGGCTCGAGTACCTCGTCCAGTACAATTCCGACGGCAGCTTCACGCCGTCACTGCTGGAGAGCTGGGAAATCAACGCCGACGCCACTGAATACACACTGCGCGTGCGACCCGGCGTGACCTGGAACAACGGCGATCCGTTCACGTCTGCCGATGTGGTCCGCAATATCGAGCGTTGGTGCGACAGCACCGTCGAGGCGAACTCGATGTCGATCCGCTTTGGAACCATCGTCGATGAGGGCACGGGCAAGATGATGGCGGGCGCGGTCACGGCGCTAGACGACCTGACCGTCCGCATCGCTCTGCCGCGGCCCGACATCTCGCTGATCGCCGGTATGGCCGATTACCCGGCCGCCATCGTTCACGAAAGCTTTGACGAGCTGTCGATGGTCGACAACCCGATCGGCACCGGCGCATACCTGCCGGAATTCTACTCGGTCGGCGAGGCCTGGGCGCTGGTGCGCAACCCAGACCATAGCTGGTGGAACGCCGGCAACGGCGCCTGGATGGACCGGATCGAGGGGATCGATTTCGGATCCGACCCGTCGGCGCATTTTGCCGGCGCCGAGGCCGACGAGTTTGACGTGACCTACGACACCGAAGGCGATTTCATCCCCGCCTTTGACAGCCTCGACGGATGGACCAAGCACACGGTGACCACCGGGGCGGTGGTCCTGGCGCGCACCAATCAATTGGCCGAAGTGGACGGCACCACGCCTTACGCCGACGTCCGCGTTCGTCGGGCTTTGGCTCTCGCCGTTAAGAACGAAACGGTACTTGAGCTCGCCTACAACAGTCTGGGCGCAGTTGGCGAGAACCACCATGTCTCGAAGGTCCATCCCGATTACGCCGATATTGGTCCGGCAGTGTACGACCCGGCCCAGGCGACCGCTTTGATGGCCGATGCTGGCATGGCTGAGTTCGAGCACGAGCTGATTTCGCTCGACTCCGCCTTCTGGAAGGCGACCGCCGACGCTATTGGCGCGCAGCTACGCGATGCAGGTATCAACGTGAAGCGCACAGTGATCCCGTCTTCGACCTTCTGGAACGACTGGGCCAAATATCCGTTCTCGGTGACCAACTGGAACCACCGGCCGCTTGGCATCCAGACCTACGCGCTGGCCTATGTCTCGGGCGTGTCCTGGAACGAGTCGGGCTTTGCCAATTCCGAATTCGATGCGCTTGTCGAGCAAGCGCTGGCCACGCCGGATGTCGAGGCGCGGCGTGGCCTGATGGCACAGCTTGAGCAAATCATGGTCGACGAGGGGGTCATCATCCAACCCTATTTCCGAGGGCTGGCGAACCATTCGAAATCCAATCTGGGCGGGGCTGCCATCCACATCAGCCAAGAGATGTATCCGCAGTACATGTACTGGATGGGTTGAGCACAGGTCGCAGGGGGCTCGGGCCAAGCCTGGGCCCCAACGCGTCTCACAGCAAAAGCACGATCAGGACCAGAAACCCCCAATACATCAGCATGAAGTGGTTCGACTGCGCCCATTGGTGGCAATACCAATAGGCAAAGTGGTTGCCCCCGATCACGAACCCGGCCCAGATCGACGTAAACAGCGTGACGCTCGATAGCGCGGCACCGGTGGCGACGCCATGGGCCACCAGGCCAGCCGCCGCAAGGCCCAGCAGCAGGGCCGCAAGACCAAGCGCCACAGCCGCCACGGTTTCGACCAGCCGGATCAAGCGAAACAGGCGGCCGATCGTCTTGGGATCGTTAATCCGGCGGTGGGCGATCAGCCGGAACTCGTCGGGATAATCACGCTCCATCAGGTCGAGGCGGACGACCATCGCCACGCTTTCCTCGTTCATGCGCGGGTGCCGCCAATTGTCTGCAACCGCAACGATCATCCACACCGCAAGCCCCGCGACAAGCGCGGCATCGACGAGGTAAAAAAGCAGCTCCATGGTCATCCCGTCACGCGAGTTCAGGGGTCATGCGGATCGCCGCGAGCCCATCGGACTCACGAGCGCTGGAACAGATGCTGGACAGCTTCCGGGGCTGGTCGTAGGGCCACGGAGTGCCACGATGCATGACCGCTCGCTGGTCCCACAACAGCACATCGCCGACTTCCCAGCGATGCGAGTAGACGTAGCGTGGCTGCGTGCAAAACTCCGTCAACTCCGCCAATAGCGTCTCGCTTTCGCTCTCGTCGTAGCCGTCGACTTGGAAGGCGTGGCTCGCGATATAGAGCGCCTCGCGCCGATTCACGGGGTTCGGCCAGACCGAGGCCCAGTGCTGGTCCGGCCACTTGGCGAACATCGGCAGCTTGGCCAATTCCTCGGAGATCTTCTTGCGCGAATGGCTATAGCGGTGCCAGATGCCGCGCCCCTTGATCCGGGCCTTCAACTCCTCCGGCATCTCGGCCCAGGCCGCCCGGGTCGAGGCCAGTTCCGTCGCCCCGCCTTCGGTGGGGACGATACGGGCGACCAAGATATTCGATAGCGCCGGAACCGGAAGGAAGGTGCTGTCGGCATGCCACAGAAAATTCGATTTCAAATTCAGCGTCTTAAGATCCATCTCGCCTGCGGTCGTGCCATCCTCCGTGACGTTGGACACTTCGGGGATCGTGAAGGCTTCACCTGGCTTGCGCTCGTCGGCTTGACGGTCCTCGATCGGCCCGAAGAGCTGCGCGAGTTCCAGGTGCTTCTCCGGCGCCAGATCCTGGCCGCGAAAGAGAAGCGCCGAATGCTCCTCGAACAGCGCGCGGATATCGGGGAACAGAGTGTCGGCGCTGACATCCATCAGGTCCAAGCCGCGCACCTCCATACCGAACGCCGGAATGAGTGGTTTCAGATCGAATTTCGCCACAGCGCGCGCCTCCGTCTCAATTCTCATTGGTCGCTCCGCCGAGCCCCGCAAGTGCCTCGATGTCTTCGGCGGGCAGATGGCGGACCTTTTCCCATTCCAGCGATTTCCCGGGATTGAGCAGGCCCTTGGGGTCGAGCCGTTTCTTCCAGGCGAGGTGACGATAGTCCGGCTGCATGTGATTGCCCTCGATCACATGCACATGCGCGTCATAGACTGTGAAGCCGTCGGCCTCGTAAGTTGCGTTGATCTCAGCCAAGCGCGCGGCATCGCGGAACCAGATGATCGGCAGGTCGGCCGCCGCAACGACCCCTTCGACCCGGGTGAATTCGTGATGCGGCCAGACCTCACCGCCCTGCCGGTCGCGCATCGCGGCGACCCGATCGGCATCCGCAGGATCGGGCACACCGATCTGCTGATAGGTCGCCGAACGGTCCGATTTCAGCACCTGCAACGTCGTGTGATTGTAAGCGAATTCAAACACATGCGGCAGCTTGGCCGCCTGCCGTTCGGCCTCGTCCATCGCAAGATGCAGCGTGCCACCAAACGCGTCGACCAGGGCCTGGAGCGCACCCATCTGTTCACGCGGAACGAGCGTTACAAGAAGGTGGTGACCCTTGGGGACCTGCGCCTCGAGCCGTCGGAAATAGTCGACGATGCGCGCATCCACCACCGAGCAAAGCTTGCGCGCGATTTCCGTCTCCGGTGCCGAGGCCAGCGCATAGCCCGCCGCATAGCAGTCGCGGTAACTGTCGAAACCGGCCATGCACCCGACCCAATCCCGCAAAGGCACGGTGCGCAATGTCACCTCGGTGATCGCGCCGTTCAGCCCCCAGGCGTGGTGGATCTGCAGCGCGGCTTCGGCGTCGAACACATGCTCGACTGGCTGCGCCTCGACGGACAGCGCCTTCAATTGCACGATGTTGCCCTTCTGGCGCAATGGGCCATTGGCGATCGATCCGATCCCAGCAGAGCCGCCGGCGACGAAGCCGCCGACCGTGGCGATGTCCTGGGTCGAGGGAAACATCGCCATCTCCCACCCCCGCGGCGCCAGTGCGGCGTTGATGTCAGCCATCAGCGCACCGGCTTCGACCCGGACAAAGCCCTCGCCGATCTCCAGAATGCGGTTCATCGCGGTTGTCTCGATGATCAACCCACCCCGCAACGGCACCGCCTGGCCGTAGTTTCCGGTGCCGCCGCCACGCAGGACGACCGGGACCTCCTCGGCGAAGGCGACGGCGAGGCAATGGGCCAACTCCTCACGCGATTTCGGCCGCGCGACAAGGTCCCCGAAGGACCGGCGCAGCTCGGCATTGAGGATCGGCGAGTACCAGAAGAAATCGCGGCTGCGCTTTTTGACGGTCACCGGGTCGTCAATCGTCTCGACCGGTTGCAGCAACCGCGCGATGCGCGGCCAGTCCAGTGTGGTTTTTTGGATGTCAGACATGGTCCACTCCCAAAACAGCGTTCAGCGGCCTGGGAGCCGAGGCGCCGGAAACAAGATCGGATAGGCTATGCCCAGGCACGGCCAGAAGATCACGCGCATCGGCGCCGTCCACCGTCATGTCCGGCAGGCCCAGGGCACGTCGGGCCGCGATGGTGATCATCGGCAGGAGGCGTCCAAAGGGCGGATCGATATGCCCGGCCAGAACGCACAGCGAGAGAGAGTGCATTGGGTCGTGCCGGCCGATTGGACAAAACGCGTCCCGCACATTGTCGGTGCCGATGACGATCCCGACGCCACAGGCAGCCAGTTCGCGCAGGCGTGTAATCCCCCGTCGATCCGGCGTCCCGTCTCGGCGCCCCTGCAAATAGAGATTGGTCGCCGGCAGCACCGCAACGGCGATGCCGGCCGCAGCCAGCTTGTCGCCAATACGGGCCACGTCGTCTGCACATCGGGACGCCAGGCTGCAGGCATGGCCACAAAGGACCGGGCCCGCATGGTCGGTCTCGAGCGCGATGTCGGCGATCAGCTCGAGCCCGTCGAGACCGGGGTCGAGGCCTTCGTCAACATGGAAGTCAAGCGGCAGACCGAACCGCTCGGCCAGCGAAAAGAGATTGCGCAGTCCCGTTTCACGGTCCGATTGGTCCAGGACGAAGCCACCCAAGACGCCGCCGCCCTCCGCGACACGCCGAGCGACGCGTTCGGCTCGGTCCGCATCGGCCATCTCGTCGATCCCGGTCAGCGCGGCGCGTTGAACGAGCATGCCCTGCTCAGCCGCCCGCCCGGCCAATATGCCGAGAACCTCCCACGCCAGGGGCACCTCAGGGTCACCCTCGGCACTGCCCCAATCCACATGGGTCCGGACCGTCCCGCACCCTGCTGCCTCAAGCTCTTGCAGCCCGCGCTGTGCCCGATCGAGTAGGTCGTCGCGGGTCCAAAATGCCTTGTCGCGCCGTTGAGCCTCAAGAGCACCACTAAGATCGCCGCCGGACCCCATGCAGCGATCGACGCTGTGGCATTTGTCGAGATGGACATGCGCCTCAGTCAGGCGCGGAAGGAGGATGCGCTCGGGCAAATCTTCCCCGGCCTCGGGCTCTAGTCTCACCGCACGGCCAGCCTGCAAGACCAGTGTGCCGCATTGGAGCTCGCCGCGCGTTGCACCGCCGAACCGCTCGGGATCGGAGAGCACGCTGGACGGGATGCCGACCCGGGGCAGCCTGACCGCGGTGTCGCTTGCGTCCATCACTACAGCCTCCGACCACGGAGAGCGGCGAATTCGGCCTGCAACCGGCCGAGATTCACTGCGACATCAGCGCGCGTGACGCCCGGGGCGCAGTTCGCGGATTTTGCGTCGGCGACGGCACCAAGCGGCAACACGGCAACGACGTCTAACGGGAGGACACGGACCTCCGAGACCAAGAGTTCGTCGCAAAGCGCAGCGTCCCTCATCTGCAGTGCGCCCGACATGAGGCTGATCGGCAAATTGGGCCGGGCGCTGTAACGATGGGTCCTGTGAAAACCGGCATAGACGAAATCCCTCCCAAGTGACGGGATGATGTTCGGCCCTGCGGATCTGTGCCAGAGATACCGCCTGATGCCACACGCTGCCCGACGCTGCAAGCCACCACGTCCACCGGCGATTCGATTTGCGAGCGACCTGCCGGATTGCTGTTACACGAAGCCGTCTTTCCGCGCGGCCGCCAAGATCAGCAGTTTGGTTCCCCCGGAACGGCTTGAAGCTAGTGCAATCACGGTCGGATCAGGCTCATCAATGAGATTCGCGGCACCTGGGCAGAAGGTCGGCTTCGTCGCGATCGAAACCGAGCGTTGTCCAAGGTGTTCTGTTCAATTCCGAGACCTCAACAAGACTCCAATCCAGTAGGCTCTGCGGCGAGCAGGATTACCATGACAAGGGGGGAGAATTGCCTGCGGGTCATCCAGGCTCCGGCGGGTTCACTCAATTTGGCCGGGTTCGACAGCGACCCTCGCGGCGTCAAGCACGACGACGGCGGCAAGTCGCACATGCTGTAGAGCGAGCACTGAATCAGCAAGCAGGCCTGGACGTCACTCCGCGCGACCACCAGCGACATCAAGCCCGAGAATTGCAGGAAAAGACGCCTGCAACGCGACTAGGGCCTTGCCGTTGAAGCGCCGAAATGCATGGAGGTGGCCGCCGCAACACGAGAAGGTCGCAGCGAACGCCGCGCCTCAACCGACTGGCCAGCCGGTCCCTACTCCCAACCGACCTCGTTGTAGATCATCTGCGCCGTCGGCACGTTCTTGGCCACCGCCGACAGGCTCACGTCATCGGGCTTGAAGAACCCCAGCGAGGCGACTGCCGGGCTGACCGCGACCCCTGGAACCGCCGGGTATTCGTCGTTGCCGGCCGAGAAATACTGCTGCGCTTGGTCGCTGGCGAGGTACTCCAGGAACCTGACCGCGTTGTCGCGGTTCGGCGCATGTTTCGCCACGGCGCCGGCGGAGAGGTTGATATGCGCCCCGTTGCCGTCGCCTTGATCGGGAAACACCCAGCCGATCTTGGCGCGCACATCCTCTGGCAGGCCTTTCACGTCTTTGCGCACCGCGCGCGCAAAATAGTAGGTGTTCGACATCGCGATGGCGCATTCGCCCGAAGCGATGCCGCGCAGCTGATCGGTGTCGCCGCCCTGTGGGTCGCGGGCGAAGTTGTTTTTGACCCCTTCGGCCCACGCTTTGGCGGCCGCTTCGCCCTCGTGCTCGATGATCGCAGCAAGGATCGTCTGCATATAGACGTTCGATGACGACCGGACACAGATTTGGCCAGCGTATTTCGGGTCCGCCAACGCGGCATAGGTCGCCGGTGGGTCGGTGACTATGTCCTTGTCGTAAAACAGAATTCGTGCACGTTGCGAGAAGCCGAACCATTCGTTCTCGGCGTCCTGCAGATAGCTGGGAATGCGGGCCTCCAGCACGGGGCTCTCGACCGCGGCCAAGACGCCGGCATTCTTGGCGCGCTCGATGCGCGAGGTATCGACGGTCAACAAGATATCGGCCGGCGAGTTTGCCCCTTCGGCCTCCATCCGTGCGATCAACTCGTCGGCCTTGCCTTCGATGCGGTTGATCGTGATGCCGGTCATCTCTTCGAAGTCCGAATAGAGCCGTTCGTCGGTGTCGTAGTGGCGCGATGAATAGAGGTTCAGCTCGCCCGCCGAATGCGACCCGGCGGTGGCCAAGACGGTCGAGCCGAGGAGGACGGCAATGGCCAAAACCGAAGGGTTGGGTGTCATGCGCATGAGTCTGTTCCCGCAGAGAAATCCGATAGAAAGAGTCAGTTACGGAATCCTCGGATAAAGGCAAGAGCTTTCTGAGTGAAACAGTCGGAAACGGGATTCAGCATGGAATTCTGTGCTTTCGCGAGATGAGTCGCAAAGCGACGGTGGCCTAGGATCGCGATGCGATCCGACCGGAGCGAGGGGGTGTCGCCCATTGGTCGCTCGGACCAATGGCGCAACGAAGGACAACCTCCTCGCGCTGCTCAAGAGTGTTTTGCCGAGAAGACGCCGGCCGCAGCGTCGGACCGTTCGGGGGCGGATCTTGCTCCGGTAAGGATGTCCTGACTGTCTTTTGGCCGATAGATCGGACACAGTGCGGCCACGGGGCCCCTGGGAGCGTAACGACCGATGAAGACCCTCACGCGCCGCACCGCGTTATTCGGAGCCGGCGCCGTCGCTGGCGGCGTGGCAGTTGGGCGCTATTCGGCCTCGACCCCCAGTCTTGATGGCACGCAGCGGGTGGTCGCCTCAAGCGCGGCGGATGTCCTGAACGACGCCAGCGGTCTGAGCGAAACACCGATCTTCCGTCACATCGTGATGCGTGAAGACCCGGGCAACGCTCTGACCGAGGCGATCCGGGCCGAGATCGCCGACGCCGCCGCGGAGGGTCGGCCGGTCAATATCGGGGCCGCGCGCCATTCGATGGGCGGCCAGGCGATCCCAGCGGGCGGCCACGCGGTGACCTTCGACAACGGCTGGATCGAGGCCGACACCGCGGCGGCCACAATGCGGGTCCATGCCGGCGCGCGCTGGTCGCAGGTGATCGCGGCGCTCGACCCAGTGGGCTTCGGCCCGCGCGTGATGCAGTCGAACAACGACTTCGGCGTGGCCGCCACGTTCTGCGTCAACGCCCATGGCTGGCCGGTTCCCGAAGGCCCGATGGGCGCCACCGTGCGCGCCATCGACATGGTGCTGCCCGACGGCACCGCGCTCACCTGCTCGCGCACCGAGAACGCTGACCTCTTCGGCCAGACCATGGGCGGCTATGGCCTGACCGGCGCGATCACCGCGATGGAGGTCTCGATCTCCCCGAACCTCCGGCTGGAGCCCGAGTTTGAGGAGATGCCGGCCGAGGACTTCGGCGACCGCTTTGTCACCGCGCTTGCCGACGGGCAGGTCAACATGGCCTATGGCCGGCTGAACGTGGACCGGGCGCGGTTCTTCGATGAGGCGCTGATGATCACCTACCGGCCCGCCGCCGACCAATCCGACCTGCCGCCGGCCAGCGGCTCTGGCGTGGTGTCGCATCTGGCGCGCCGGGTCTACCGGGCGCAGCTTGGCAACGAGCGGATGAAGCGCCTGCGTTGGTGGACCGAGACCGATCTTGGCCCCGCCGTCGCCGGCGGCGCGGCGACCCGCAACAGCCTGATCAACGAGCCTGTGGCGACTCTCGACGACCGCGATCCCGACCGCACCGATATCCTGCACGAATACTTCGTCGCCCCCGAGAGGTTCGCCGAGTTTGTGGAGATTTGCCGCCAGGTGATCCCGGCCTCCTACCAGGAGTTCCTCAACGTCACCCTGCGCTTCGTCGATAGCGATCCCGACAGCTGGCTGGCCTATGCGCCGGGCCCGCGGATCGCCGCGGTGATGTCGTTCAGCCAAGAGATGACCGCCCGGGCCGAGGCCGACATGGCGCGGATGACCCGCGATCTGATCGACGGCATCACCGGGATCGGCGGCAGCTATTACCTGCCCTACCGCCCCCATGCCCGGCTCGACCAGCTGACCCGGGCCTATCCGCGCGCCGCCGAGTTCGCCGCGGCCAAGCGCGCGCTCGATCCCGGGCTGGTGTTCCGCAGCCTGTTCTGGGACCGTTATCTGGCCACGCTATGACTCTGCTTCGCACCATTTGCCTGGGCTATTTCGTCGTGCTTCTGGGCGCGGCGGCCCTGAACTACGTCCCCGGGATCACCGATGCCGAGGGGCTGGCCTTCGGCATCTTCGCGCTCGACCCGTTCGACGACGCGCTGCATTTGGTCTCGGCGCTCTGGGCGCTCGGCGCAGGCCTTGCAGGCCGGCGCGCGGCGTTGACGTTTCTGATCGTGTTCGGCGCGCTCTATCTCGGCGACGGCGTCTTCGGCATCTTCACCGGGTTCGGCTACCTCGATTTCGGCATCTTCACCAATCCCTCGGCCGGACCATCGCTGGCCCTGCCGCGGATTCTGGCCAACCTTCCGCATATCGCGCTCGGCGGCTTCGCGCTTGGCGCCGGGCTGCGGCTGCGCCGGGACTGATGCGGCGGGTTGTGCGATGGCTGGGACGGCTGGCCGCCGTCCTGTTGCTGCTGATCGTGGCGCTGCTGCTGCCGGTCGCCTATGTCGAGCTGGCTTGCCGCGGCGAAGACGTGCCCAGCGAGTACGCGGCGATCTTGCCACCCGAACACCACCGGCCCGAGGCGCGCACGCTGCTAACCTATCCCGAATGGCACATCGTGCATGCCTATGACGACTACGCTCGGGTGATCGGCCAGGACGACCCGCATGCCTTCGGGTACCTGCGCGCGATCGGCGGGTTCTGGTCGTCGCTTTGCGCGATTTCGCGAATCGCGGGCCGCTACGGCGGCGTCGACGGCGGCACCAAGCAGATGGTCTACACCATCGGCGTCAGCTTCACCGCCGAGCTTGCCGCCAAGGCGGCTTACGAGGAGACGCTGGGCCGGGCCGCCACTTGGGCACGCGGGGCTGCGCGCGCGCCGCTCGACGATCTCTCGGCGCGCCAGGCGACCGACTACGCCGCCTTCCTGCAGCAGACGCCGTGGTACAAATGGGATTTTCCGGCCGACGCCGCGGCGTTGTCGGGGGCGGCGACCGGCGCGGTGCGCGACCGCGAGCGGCGCCTGGCCCTGGGGCTCGAATACCGAGTCAAGGCGGCCTATGCCGGCCTGATCGCCCAGGCCGTGGCCGGGGTCGGCGCCGACGCGCTGCGGCTGCGCATCGTGGCCCGCGGCCTGCCCGAGGCGGCGTTTGCGGCCTATGAGGAGGTCGCAGTGGTGGGCGCCCGACCCGAAGGTGTCGAGATCGAGACGCCGCGGTACCGCGCGCTGACCCATCTTCTGGCCGCGATGGCGCGGGACGGGGCCGAGTTCGTCGAGATCGCCGGCAACGACGACATCCTCTTGACCGCGCTCTCGGACGGGCCGGTCACGCCCGTGCCGCTCTTCAGCTTCGACCGGCAGGGCTATGGCGACAGGCGCCACCTGATCCTGCTCAAGGTGCCCGATTTGGCCGCCTGGCTCAGGTCTAACGCCGGGACCGGCCTGCGGCTGGAGCACATACATGACTATTAGGCGGCTCGCGGCGACCCTGGTCTGCGTCTTCGCCGGCTGGCTGGCGGTCTTGTCGTTGGTGGTGGCGGTCAGCGACGCCGCACCGGGTGCCGTGGCGGTGTGGCCCTCGGCGGGGTTCCTGTCGCGGCTGCCCGAGGGAGCTGCGGTTGTCGGCGCCGGGCCGCTCTGGGTGACGGTCCGCAGCGACCTGCCGGGGCTCGGCCGGACGCTTTACCGCGCCGGCGCCCGCCTGGTCCTGCCCGCCGGCCTGCCCGGCTGCCTGCCCCTGCCTGCGCCGCCGCGGTAGGGCGCCGGCGGTCGGAAATCACGGTACCTTTGGCGGGATGCCATCGGGCTGAATCGAGCTGCGGTCTCTAGCCGGGAGAATTCGGATTCCGTAGAAATAGCGGCAATCGCCGATCAACCGTTCCCCGCGGCATCAGCCGCGGATCGCGCCCGACCCCGCCCCCAAGGGCGGGCGCGATGCGTAGAGACGCCTGCATTTCTTGAGTCGTCTGAGCTTTGAAGAGATCACGGTGCAAATTGCAAGGCGCCCACCCTCGGGGTCGGGCGCGATCCTTGCGCGCGGCGGAGACGGTATTTCTCAGCCAAACCAACGGTTCTGCCCGGCCAAATACCACCTCCGACGCTACCTTGAAAGGCACTCCCGCTCACTGCGCCACGCAGGGTTCGGTCCGATGCATCCACCCGTAGGCGAGGCCCTTCGAGGGGCCTGGCCTACGGGTTTCGAGACTTCGTAGCCGCAAATCCGCGGGCGGCAAAGCCGCCCACCGGCGCTAATGTGTCGTCGCCGCGCTCGGGCCGTCTTCGGTGGGATTGAGGGCGGCGCGGGCCGCGGCGGCCTCTTCCTCGGCCTCCTCGTCCCAGTCGATCGGCTCGGGCGCACGCACCAGCGCGTGGCTCAGCACCTCGCGCACCGTCTCGACCGGAATGATCTCGAGCCCGTCCTTGACGTTGTCCGGGATCTCGGCGAGGTCCTTTTCATTCTCCTGCGGGATCAGCACTGTCTTGACGCCGCCACGAAGCGCCGCCAGCAGCTTCTCTTTCAAGCCGCCAATCGGCAGGACATGGCCGCGCAGGGTCACCTCGCCGGTCATGGCGATGTCCTTGCGGACGGGGATCTGGGTCAGGACCGACACGATCGAGGTCACCATCGCGATACCCGCCGACGGCCCGTCTTTGGGCGTGGCCCCTTCAGGCACGTGCACGTGGATGTCCATCCGGTCGAACCGCGGCGGCTTCACCCCGATCGACGGCGCGATGGCGCGCACGTAGCTCGACGCCGCATCGATCGATTCCTTCATCACGTCGCCCAGCTTGCCGGTGGTCTTCATCCGGCCCTTGCCCGGCAGCCGCAAAGCCTCGATCGACAACAGATCACCACCAACGCTGGTCCAGGCCAGCCCGGTCACCACACCGATCTGATCCTCCTTCTCGGCCAGACCATAGCGGTGCTTTTTGACGCCCAGGAAGTCCTCCAGGTTATCCTGCGTCACCTCGACCGTCTCGACCTCTTTCTTGATCAGCTTGGTCACGGATTTGCGCGCCAGCTTGGCGATCTCGCGTTCGAGGTTCCGCACGCCCGCCTCGCGCGTGTAACGCCGGATGATTTCTTGCAGCCCGTCATCGGACAGCGCGAATTCATCCTTCTTCAGACCATGGTTCTTGATCTGCTTCGGGATCAGATGCTGCTTGGCGATCTCGGCCTTCTCGTCCTCGGTGTAGCCTGCAAGCGAGATTGTCTCCATCCGGTCCAGAAGCGGACCGGGCATGTTGTACGAATTCGCCGTGGTCAGGAACATCACGTTCGACAGATCGTATTCGACCTCCAAATAGTGGTCGGTGAAGGTCGAGTTCTGTTCCGGATCCAATACCTCCAGCATGGCGCTCGCCGGATCGCCGCGGAAATCCTGCCCCATCTTGTCGATTTCATCGAGCAGGATCAGCGGGTTGGTGGTCTTGGCCTTCTTCATCGACTGGATGATCTTGCCGGGCATCGAACCGATATAGGTGCGCCGGTGGCCGCGGATCTCGGATTCGTCGCGCACCCCGCCGAGCGAGATGCGGATGAACTCGCGCCCCGTGGCCCGCGCGACCGACTTGCCGAGCGAGGTCTTGCCCACGCCCGGCGGACCGACGAGGCACAGGATCGGGCCTTTGAGTTTCTTCGACCGCTGCTGCACGGCGAGATACTCGACAATCCGCTCCTTGACCTTCTCAAGCCCGTAATGGTCGTCATCCAGCACCTTCTGCGCGCGGTGCAGATCCTTCTTGACGCGGCTTTTCACGCCCCACGGGATCGACAGCATCCAATCGAGGTAGTTGCGCACCACGGTGGCCTCGGCCGACATCGGCGACATCGACTTGAGCTTCTTCAGCTCGCCCTCGGCCTTTTCGCGGGCCTCCTTGGAAAGCTTCGTCGCCTCGATCTTCTCTTCCAGCTCGGCGACCTCGTTGCCGCCGTCCTCGCCGTCGCCCAGCTCCTTCTGAATGGCCTTCATCTGCTCATTCAAATAGTACTCGCGCTGCGTGCGCTCCATCTGGGACTTAACGCGGGTCTTGATCTTCTTTTCGACCTGCAGAACCGACATCTCGCCCTGCATCAGGCCATAGATCTTCTCCAGCCGTTCGCTGACCGACAGCGTTTCCAAAAGGTCCTGCTTTTGCTCGACCTCGACGCCCAGATGGCCTGCCACCAGGTCGGCGAGCTTTTCCGGCTCGCGGGTCTCGGCCACGGCGCCGAGTGCCTCTTCGGGGATGTTCTTCTTGATTTTGGCGTAGCGCTCGAAATCCTCGCTGACCGACTTGACCAGCGCGTTCAGCGTCTGCGCATCGCCCACGGTTTCGTCCAAGATCTCGGCATGGGCCTCGAAGAATTGGTCGTTGTCGAGATAGTCGGTGATCCGCACCCGGCTGCGGCCCTCGACCAGCACTTTGACGGTACCGTCGGGCAGCTTCAGCAGTTGCAGCACGTTGGCCAGCACGCCCACGTCGAAGATGCCGTCCGAGGTCGGGTCGTCCACGCCCGGGTCGATCTGGCTCGACAGCAGGATCTGCTTGTCGTCCTGCATCACCTCTTCCAGCGCGCGCACCGATTTCTCGCGGCCAACGAAGAGCGGCACGATCATGTGGGGGAAGACCACGATGTCGCGCAGCGGCAGAACGGGATAGGATTGTACGAGGTGCTCTTGCATGCTCTTTCCTTGGTTTGGCAAAGGACGCCGGCCCCGACGATACGGCAGCCTCCGGCCCTCTCCGGTCTCGGCCTCAACATCTGGGGCTTAAGCCCGTCTCTTTCAACCAAGCCCTGTGAACGACTGCACGCATTGTGCCCGTTGCCGGCCAAGGGAGCAAGGCGGGATGCGGGATTTGTTTAATCGTTCCCGGGCCGCTCCGCGCGCTTTTTTTGGGTGGCCAGCTCTACCACGATCACGCCCAAAACCCGCCATGGCACCGTTCCATGGAACCCCGACCGACAAAGAGTACCGCCATGTTCCGACTGATCTATCGCCAACGCCGTCGCATCCCGTTCTGCAGCCTGTTTCTGAGCATGGCCCTGATGGTTGCAGCCGCCAATATGTCGGGGTTCTTCGCCGTGGCCGCCGAGCTGCCGCTGTGGATCACTGTCCTGTCTTTCGCGGCCGTCGGCCTGATCGTCTTCGCCTGCGCCGCCCAGGTGATCGCCGTCTCCATCCTTTTCCTGCCGCGCTGGCGCAACGCGTGGGAAATGATCGCAATCGCCGTGTTCTTGATGCTGGTGCTCGACGCCGCCATCCCTGGGCTGTCGGACATCGCCTGGCTGTCGGCCGGCATGCCGTTGGTTGTCATCGTGCTCACCGTCTCGGTGCTCGATGGTCCGTTGCTCGACCGTTTCCGGCTTTGGGTCGACCGCACCGGGACCCGTGGTTTCCAAGCAATTCGCCTGAAGAGATTTTGGGCCGCCCTGATCCCCGATGCCCAGAACTTATAGGCCCATTGGGACCCGCTGCTCTACAGCATCATGCCCATCGAGGACGAATAGGACACCTTTGAAGTCGAATACCAATTGGGTCACCCGATGTTTGAGCACCAGACGATGACCTTTTTGGAAAGGGACTTCCCGCATCGATTCCGCTCCCACTACCAGGGCGAGATCAATCCCAAGGACCGCTCACTGGTCGAAGGCACCCACGACCTGACCACTGCCCCAGAAGACGGCGGTGGCGCATTGGTCTCGGTCGCGCCCCACCGCACTGCAATGCTGCCGCGGCTGGGCCTTTTAACCTCGTTCGACGACGATCTAGGCAGACGGGTCGACTTCATCCGCGCCGCCGACACCGTCGCGCCCGACTGGCCCGCCGCCGGCTTCATCCGCCGCTCGATCCTGGCCCTGGCCTGACGCCTTCATTACGGCGGCCGGGACAACCCGTTCCCAATAGTGTGGGCGCCGACCCACCGTCACAGTGGCTCGATGTCGCCTGCCGCGCGTTTCGCGTGAAACTCCGCCTCGAACGCCGCGAACCGGCCCTCTGCAATCGCCGCCCGCATCCCCGCCATCAGCTCCTGATAATACTGCAGGTTGTGCCAGGTCAGCAGCATCGAGCCGATGATCTCGCCCGACCGCACCACGTGGTGCAGGTAGGCCCGTGAATACCCCGCGCAGGCCGGACAGCCGCAGGCCTCGTCCAAGGGCCGAGGATCGTCAGCATGGCGCGCGTTCTTGATATTCACCACCCCGCGCCGGGTGAACGCCTGCCCGGTCCGCCCCGACCGGCTCGGCAGCACGCAATCCATCATGTCGATGCCCCGCGCCACCGCGCCGACGATATCGTCGGGCTTGCCGACCCCCATCAGATACCGCGGCTTGTCTGCGGGTAACTGCTCCGGCGCATAGTCCAGACAGCCAAACATCGCCGCCTGCCCCTCGCCCACGGCCAAACCGCCCACCGCATAGCCATCAAACCCGATCGCGCGCAAAGCCTCCGCCGACTCTGCCCGCAGATCCTCCTCCAGCCCCCCCTGCTGGATCCCGAACAGAGCGTGCCCCGGCCGGTCCCCGAACGCCTCCCGCGACCGCGCCGCCCAGCGCATCGACAGCCGCATCGACTCGGCAATCCGCGCCCGTTCCGCCGGTAAGGCCGGGCACTCGTCGAAACACATCACGATGTCCGACCCCAACAGCGCCTGGATCTCCATCGACCGCTCCGGCGTCAGCTCATGCCGCGACCCGTCGATATGAGACCGGAACGTCACCCCCTCCTCGGTCAGCTTCCTGAGCTCCGCCAAAGACATCACCTGGAAGCCCCCCGAGTCCGTCAGGATCGGCCGCTGCCAATTCATGAACCGGTGCAGCCCACCCAGCCGCGCCACCCGCTCCGCCCCCGGCCGCAGCATCAAGTGATAGGTGTTGCCGAGCAGAACATCCGCTCCCGTCGCCCGCACCGAGCCCGGCAGCATCGCCTTCACCGTCCCCGCCGTCCCCACCGGCATGAACGCCGGCGTCCGGATCTCGCCGCGCGGCATCGAAATCACCCCCGTCCGCGCCCGCCCATCCGTGGCCTGCAAATCAAACGAATACCCCATCTGGCCCCGATACGCCCGCACGCCCCGAATTGCAAAGCCGCGGCCCCCACCTCGTCCGAGCTCCACTCCGCAGCATGACCTAGATCAAGGCTCACCCCGCCGGCCCACGGCAACCTCACCGTGCAAACCGGCCGAGCACTTCAATGGCGCAAACTCCCGAAACCGACCCCCTCCCCCGCATCGAGGCCCTCACCCGCAACGCCCGCAACACCTGGTTCGTTCTGCTGGGTGCACTCGTCTTCGTTGGCATCACGCTCATGGGGGTCGAGCATATCGACTTCTGGGGCTATGGCCGCGCCACCAAGCTGCCGCTCGTCGATGTCGAGGTGCCTACACGCTACTTCTTCGTCGCCGCCCCGATTCTGCTGACCGCGATCTACGGCTATTTCCACCTCTACCTGATCCGGCTCTGGGACGCCCTCGGCGTCGCGCCCGCCCACGTCGACGGCAAACCTCTCGGCGACGCTGTCTCGCCTTGGCTTGTCACTGACGCCGCGCTCACATTCCGCCAACGCCGCCTGCACGAGGACCCGCCCTGCATCACGGGGCGCCGCCTTGACTATCCGGCGATGTGGCTCAACCTTACGCTGGCCTGGGGTTTCGGCCTAGTAATGCTACTATTTCTTTGGTGGCAGTCGATGACCGCTCGGACGCTCTGGATGACCGGGCTCGCCGGCCTAATGCTCTTTGTCTCCGCCTGGGCAGGAGTGGCCTCCTACTTGGTGATGCGGCGGCGCATGGCGGGGTTCGCAACCGATAAGCCGCGCCGGTGGTGGCGGACAGCGCTTGGTGCGCTGGCAGCGACCGTGGCGACCATCAGCCTGATTTTCGTGAGCACCGAGCGCAGCACCGGCCTTCTTGGCTTGCACGGCCCTGTGTCGGAGGCCGAAATCGCGATCCGCAACGCTTTGCCGAGACCAAACAGCAACGGCGGAAACAGCAGAGAGTATCTGCCCGAAGACCCTTGGGCGACCTATTTCCTGGGCGTTGCGCCGATAGAAATGCCAGGCGAACAAGTCGTGATCCGCCCCGACGACTGGCTGCCCCATGACATCGCCCGCAAAGATTTCCTTGCCACCTGGTGCAAGCGCGAAGCGGCGAACTGCAAGGACCTGAGCGGTGACGAACTGAGCGCCTTCGACGACGAATGGTCCATCCGCCGCACCGCCGCCCTCGCCGCGCTCGCCAAACCCGATCTGAACCCGCGGCGCCCACTCGACGTGGTGTTCATTGACGAAGCACTCCCGGCGATACGCCCCCAAGCCCCCGACCTGCGCGGCGCCAATCTGCGCGGGGCTTTCTTGAGTGGCCTCAACCTGACAAGTGCGCGGCTGCAGGGAACCGACCTGATCCGCGCGGAACTGGAGGGGGCGGGCTTCAGTTGGGCGCAGATGCAGGGGGCGTACCTAAACGATGCGCGGATGGAGGGGGCGAACCTCTACAAGGCGCGGATGGAGCGGGCGGACCTCATCAGGGCGCGGATGGAGGGGGCGAACCTCCGCGAGGCGCGGATGGACAAGACGGACCTCCGCGGGGCGCGGATGCAGGGGGCGGACCTCTTCTGGGCGTCGATGAAGAGGGCGGACCTCCGCTGGGCGGAGATGCAGGGGGCGAACCTCCAAGGGGCTACGATGCGGGAGGCGGCCTTCATCGGTGCGCAGATGGAGGGGGCGAACCTCCGCCAGGCACGGATGGAGTGGGCGGTCCTCAGCTATTCGGCCTTGACCGGAACTCGTGAGGAACCGAGCTTATTGCAATCCACGAACCTTAGCGCGGCCAGAAACAATGGAGGTGCGCTGAGGTTCGTGGATTTGACTCAGTCTGAATTCGACATGCACACCGATTTCCGCAACACCTTTCTCGACGGCTCGGTTCAGGTCTCCGATGCCTTCCGCGCGCAGATGGGGAACCCTTGCCAGTGGCATCCGGAGGCACTGACCGATGCGGAATTCCACGCCCGCTGGCGCGGCTGGGTCGAGGCGGGGCCACTACACTACACGTTGACATCAGAGGAGGGAAAGGCGTTCGAGCCTCCGGTCAAATGGCGATCCATCGCCCCCGAGCAATTCCGAGACATCACTCCCATCCCGCCCGACCCCGATTGCGTCTGGAAGACCGGCCCGATGAACGGACCTCGGTAGCACATGCTGCACTGCAGTACCGACGTTTTACCGACGTGATACCGACGTTTTGCAGACAACCGATTTTCGCGGCCTCGCCCCCCTGGACGCCCCTGGTCTGGTTCCCTATATTTTCACTCGGGAATAGCAGGGAAGTCGCATGCCCGAAGACACCGCAGACCATCTCGAAGGCACGCCGCTGATCAAGCCGTCGAGCACCGATCATCCGCTCTACGACCAGGTCGTCGAGGCCTGCCGGTCCGTCTATGACCCTGAAATTCCAGTGAATATCTACGACCTCGGCCTGGTCTACACGGTCGATATCAGCGTCGAGAACGAGGTCAACGTGACCATGACGCTGACCGCTCCGGGCTGTCCGGTCGCGGGCGAAATGCCGGGCTGGGTGGCCGATGCCATCGAGCCCTTGCCCGGCGTCAAGCAAGTCGATGTCGCGCTGACCTGGGACCCGCCCTGGGGCATGGATATGATGTCCGACGAAGCCCGCCTCGAGCTCGGCTTCATGTAACGCCAACCCACTGGACTCAAAGGTTTTTTCATGTTCGGCATTCCAGGCAAACAAGCGGTCACCATGACCCCGGCGGCGGCCAAACAGATCGCCAAGCTGATGGGCGCCGAGGGCCACCAGGGCCTGCGCATCGGCGTCAAGAAGGGCGGCTGCGCGGGCATGGAATACACCATGGAGTATGTCGACACGGTCGATCACCACGATGAGGTGGTCGAGCAGGACGGCGCGGTGGTGATGATCGCGCCGATGGCGCAGATGTTCCTGTTCGGCACCGAGATCGACTATGAGGTCGCCTTGCTGGAATCCGGCTTCAAGTTCCGCAACCCCAACGTCGCCGACGCCTGCGGCTGCGGCGAGTCGATCAAGTTCAAGGACGTCGAGGAACTGGCCGCCGAGCAAGCCGCGGCCAAGCCCTGACGCAACACTCAACCCATTGATATGAATGACAAACGCCCCGTCCTGATCGCCGGTGGCGGGATCGGCGGGCTGGCCTTGGGGCTGACCCTGCAGCAAATCGGCGTGCCGTTTCTTCTGCTCGAGGCGGTGCGCAGGCTCGAACCGCTGGGCGTCGGCATCAACCTGCAGCCCAACGCGGTGCGCGAGCTTTTCGATCTCGGGATCGGGGCCGCGGCGCTCGATACGGTCGGGATCGAGGCCCGCGAATGGGCGCTGGTCGGCAAGAACGGCAGCGACATCCATGCCGAGCCGCGCGGGCGCGAGGCGGGCTATTTCTGGCCACAATACGCCGTGCACCGCGGGCGGCTGCAGAGGCTGCTCTACGAGACGCTGCTGGCGCGGGCGGGCCCCGATGCGCTGCGGCTGGGCCAGCGCGTGACGGGGTATACCGTTGAAAACGATGGCGTTTCGGTGTCGATCGAAGCGGCGGATGGGGCCCGGACGCAGGCCGAGGGCCGGCTGCTCGTCGGCGCCGACGGCATTCACTCGGCGATCCGTGCGCAGATGCATGCCGATCAACCGCCGATCCACTGGGGCGGCGCGATCATGTGGCGCGGGACGACACAGGCCCGGCCACTGCGCACCGGGTCGTCCTTCATCGGGCTCGGCACCATGGACCAGCGCATGGTGATCTACCCGATCACGCCGCCGGACCCTGGCACCGGGCTAGCGATGACCAACTGGATCGCCGAGGTGACGGTGGACCCGGGCCAAGGCTGGCACGGCACGTCCTGGTTCGGGACGGCCGAAGCCTCTGATTTCGTGCATCATTTCGCCGACTGGCGCTATGACTGGCTGGACGTTACGGCGCTGATCGAAGCCGCGGATGTGGTCTATGAGAACCCGATGATCGACCGCGATCCGGTACCGACTTGGGTCGATGGGCCGGTGGCGCTCTTGGGCGATGCGGCGCATGCGATGTATCCCACCGGCTCGAATGGCGCGAGCCAGGCGATCGTCGACGCGCGCGTCCTCGGCGCGGCGCTGCTGCGGCACGGGGTGAGCGCGGCGGCGCTGGCGGCCTATGACGCCCAGCTCTGCGGGCCGATCTCGGAGGTGGTGTTGCGCAACCGCGGCGCCGGGCCGTTCGGGCTGCTGGGACTGGTCGACGACCGCTGCGGCGGTGCGTTCGACGACATCGACGCGGTGATCCCGACCGAGGAGCGCGCGGCGTTCCTCAAAGGCTACAAAGAGGCCGCAGGCTTCGACGTCGCAAGGGTCAACGCCGCGGCTCCGACGATCCCGCCGGGCGCGCGAGTGTCCTGAGCGTCGGCAACGGCTTGCGCAAGCCAATTCGGCGGCAGTCTTGGCGGTCAACGGTGATACCGCGGGGCGTTACGCGCGCTGCAAGTGCACGTAGGTTTCGTCGTAGCGCTTGGCGAGGTGATCGCCGGCAAGGAGCGTCTCGCCAGAGCCGATCGGCGCGACGTTGGCGTCGTGGTTGGGGTTGAAGAACAGCGGCACAGAGATGCGCTCGCGGTCGGTGCCCTTGACCCGGTGCGGCGTGGCGACGACGCGGCCGCCGGTCCACATCTGCAGCATCTCGCCGAAATTGATGATGAACTCGCCCGGCGGGGCCGCGACCGGGACCCAGCCGCCGCCGCGCAGGCGCACCTCGAGCCCCGGCGAGCCGTCGGTGGCCAGCAAGGTCAGGCAGCCGTAATCGGTGTGGGTGGCGATGCCGAAATCCTTGGCGCCGGCCTCAGCCGGGCGGCGCGGATAGAAATTGCCGCGCAAGAGCGCCATCGGCCGGTCGAACTTGTCGTCGAAATAGCCGCGCGGCTCGCCGATGGCGCCGGCGACGCCGCGCAGAAGCTCCAGCGCCACGGCGCAGGCCTTGGCGTAATAGCCGCGCACGGTGTCGCGAAAGCCCGGCGGCGCGTCGGGCCACTGGTTCGGGGCGTAGTACTTCATGCCGGCCCGCGGATCGCCCGGCGGCAACTCGAAACCGCAATCGAAGACCTGCTTGTAGTCGGGGTTGGCGGTCGGATCGACCTGCTCGGACCCGGGCCCGCCCCAGCCGCGGTTCGACCCGGTCCGGCCCATGTCGATGCGGGCCTTCTCGGCCGCGGGCAGGTGGAAAAAGCCGCGATAGGCCTCGATCAGCGCAGCGACCTCAGCGCCCGCGATCGGCGTGGCGTGCACAGTCATGAAGCCGACCTCGTGCGCGGCGATGCGTACGGCGTCGGCGGCGTCGCGGTGCCGGGCATGGCCGGGATCGGTCAGCGCCTGGGCGTCGATGCGGGGGATCATGGGGCAGCTCCCTGGTGGCATCGCCAGCTTGCGCCGCCCGCCCCGCCCGGGGCAAGTGACAAAGCGCCGTCTTTTTTTCCGTTTGCGAAGCGTCTAGGGCGGCGGCGCAGGATCAGGAGGGTGTCATGGCCGACAGACGCAAGCTTGCCGCCGGGAATTGGAAGATGCATGGGGTCGGGGCCGATCTGGCCGAGGTCGACGCGCTGGCGGCGGCGGTCCCTGAGCCGGGCTGCGAGGTGCTGCTTTGCCCGCCGGCCACGCTGATTGCGCGGATGGCGGCGCGGGTCGCGGGCACCGCGATCGAGGTCGGCGGGCAGGATTGCCACCCGGCCACAGCGGGCGCCCATACCGGCGATGTCTCGGCGCCGATGCTGGCCGAGGCGGGGGCAAGCCACGTGATCCTCGGCCACAGCGAGCGGCGCACCGACCATGCCGAGACCGATGCCGGCGTGCGGGTCAAGGCCGAGGCGGCGATGGCGGCGGGGCTGCGGGCGATCGTCTGCCTCGGCGAGACCCTGGGCGAGCGCGAGGCGGGCGAGACCCTGTCGGTTGTCGGCCGGCAACTGGCCGGATCAGTGCCCAGCGGGGCGACGGCGGCGGCGCTGGTCGTGGCCTACGAGCCGGTCTGGGCGATCGGCACCGGCAAGGTGCCGACGATGGACCAGATCGCCGAGGTGCACGACTTTCTGCGTGCCGAGCTGATCGCGCGGTTCGGGGCCGAGGGCGACGGCGTCCGGCTGCTCTATGGTGGGTCGGTGAAGCCGTCGAATGCCGACGAGATCTTCGCGGTGTCGAACGTGGACGGGGCGCTGGTCGGCGGTGCGTCGCTGAAGGCGGCGGATTTCGGCGCGATCGTCACGGCGTTGGAACGCGCGGCCTGAGGGCGCTCATCCGTCCCTTTCGAGGCCGTCTTCCCGGTCGAAGAGCGCCTTCAAAAGGCGCGGCGAAACCTACTCGGCCTCCGTAACGTCGTGGCCGTAGAGCCAGGCGAACCGTCGCAGAGCCGCACCGGGGGCCAGCGCGCCGCCGAGGCGCAGCGCGGTGTGGGCGAGGCCGCGGACCAGCGGATTGCGCAGGTGGTAGTTGCGGGCGTTTGCGTTAGCGGCAGCGATGACGCGCAGCACACGCGGTCGACGCCGGGCCTGGTAGAGGGCGAGCGCCTCGGCCACGGGCCGCTCGGCCAGGCAGGCGGCCAGCACCCAGGCGTCCTCCAGCGCCATATTGGCGCCCTGGGCCAGAAACGGCAGCGTCGGATGCGCCGCGTCGCCGAGTATCGCCGTGCGGTCATCGTGCCAGCGCGCCGCGACCGGGTGACGGAAAAGGCCCCAAAGGTGGACCGTCTCGACCCGCTCGAGCCAGTCGCGGACCTCGGGCGCGAAACCGGCGAAGGCGGCGCGCAGATTGGCGGGATCGTCGCCATGGGTCCAGCCCTCGGCTGCCCAGCCGCCGCGCTCTTCGACCGCCACGATATTGCGCAGCCCCCCGGGCAGGGGATAGCTCACCAGGTGCCGGCCCGGGCCCATGTAGACATGCGCCTCGGGCACCGCGGCGTCCTCGATCACCGCGCGCCAGGCGACCTGGCCGGTGAAGAACGGTTCGGCGGGACCGTTCAGATGCGGACGGATCACCGAGTGCACGCCATCGGCGCCGATCAGCAGGCCAGGCGACGCGGCGCCGTCGACGCGGGCGTTCAGCACGATCTCGACCCCGGCGGCACGAGCGGCACGTTCCAGGATTGCGATCAGCCGGGCGCGGTGGATCAGGACGAAGGGGTGCGGGCCCTTGGAGTGCCGCGCCAGATCGAGCCGCAACACGGTGCGCCCGGCAGCGTTGCGCAGTTCGACCGCCCGGCTGACGATCCCGGCCGCGCGCAACGCGTCGCCCTGCCCCAGTGCGGCCAGAACCGCAGCGCCGTTGGGAGAGATTTGCAGGCCAGCACCCACTTCGGCGATTTCCGGCGCTTGTTCAAACGCCCGCACCTGCGCGCCGCGCTGCGCCAGCGCGGTAGCCACCGCAAGTCCTGCGACCCCGGCCCCAATCACGTCAACGGGCAGACCGATCAACATGGCGCGCGCCAAAATGAAACGGCACCGAAGCGTCTCCGCCGCGGTGCCGCCAAGACGCTTGCAGGACGCATCCTAATCGTCGCGATGCACCTTCTCACGCCGTTCGTGGCGTTCCTGCGCCTCGAGGCTCATCGTCGCGATCGGGCGGGCGTCGAGGCGCTTGAGCGAAATCGGATCGCCGGTCACCTCGCAATAGCCGTATTCGCCATTTTCGATCCGGCGCAGCGCCGCGTCGATCTTGGCCACCAGCTTGCGTTGGCGGTCGCGGGTTCTGAGTTCCAGCGCGCGATCGGTCTCTTCGCTAGCGCGGTCGGCGATGTCCGGCACCGACCGAGCGCTGTCCTGCAGCCCTTCGATCGTGTGCTTCGATTCGTCCATCAACTCGTTCTTCCAGGTGATCAGCTTGCGACGAAAATACTCGAGCTGACGCTCGTTCATAAAGGGCTCGTCCTCGGCTGGTCGGTAGTCGTCAGGCAGGAAAATCTCGGCCTTCATTCCGGGTTCCTTATGTTCGCCGGATGCGTCGAAATTGCTGTCAATCGTCATCCGGCTCCCTCCACACGGGGCAGCATCTAGCGCAAGCCACAGGGGTTGTCACGCCCCGAAAGCCCGCGCTTGCAGCTTTGTCGCGGGATCGCTATGGAAACGTGAACACCCCCCCGCAGGACGCTGATTTTTGATATGAAATTCACCGGAACCGAAAGCTATGTGGCGACCGACGATCTGACGGTCGCGGTCAATGCGGCCGTGACGCTGGAGCGACCGCTGTTGGTGAAGGGAGAGCCCGGAACCGGCAAGACGGAACTGGCCCGACAGGTGGCTGGCAGCCTCGGACTGCCGATCATCGAGTGGCACATCAAATCGACGACGAAGGCGCAGCAGGGATTGTACGAATACGACGCCGTTTCGCGCCTGCGCGACAGCCAGTTGGGCGATGCGCGGGTCCACGAGGTATCGAACTACATCAAGCGCGGCAAGCTGTGGCAGGCCTTCGCGGCCAACGGCAAGGTCGTGCTGCTGATCGACGAGGTCGACAAGGCGGATATCGAGTTCCCGAACGACCTGCTGCAGGAACTCGACCGGATGGAGTTCCATGTCTACGAGACCGGCGAGACTGTGGTGGCGAACCATCGCCCCATCGTGATCATCACCTCGAACAACGAAAAGGAACTGCCCGACGCGTTCCTGCGCCGCTGCTTCTTCCACTACATCCGCTTTCCGGACCTGGAGACGATGAAGCGAATCGTCGAGGTGCATCACCCCGGCATCAAAGAAGCGCTGCTGACCACCGCGCTGACCCAGTTCTACGAGGTCCGCGAGATGGGCGGGCTGAAGAAGAAGCCGTCGACGTCTGAGGTGCTGGATTGGCTGAAGCTCCTCTTAGCCGAGGATCTGAACGCCGAGGACCTGCGCCGCGACGGCTCGAACGCCCTGCCGAAACTGCACGGCGCGCTTTTGAAGAACGAGCAAGACGTGCATATGTTCGAGCGCCTCGCGTTCATGGCGCGCGGCGGTCGGTAGCTGGATCGCGCATGGCGTAAGGCTTTGGGAGGACTCACGCCGATTTCGGACATCCGCCCTGCGGCTTGATTGGACTGAAGACGCAAGTAGTGCAAATGTTGCCAAATGCCCGGAGGCTACTCTGGCATTGCCACATTTGGAGACGCGCCTTGATCACCATCCGGCCGATTCGGGAAACAGACCGCAAGGCGTGGTCGCGATTGTGGACGGATTACCTGGCTTTCTACGAAACTGCTGTGTCGCCAGAGGTTTATGAGACGGCGTTTACGCGGCTTCTGGGCAACGATTGCCATGATTTTGCCGGATTTCTGGCGGAATTCGATGGCAGGCCGGTCGGGCTCGTCCATTATCTTTTCCACAGGCATATGTGGAAGATCGAAAACGTGTGTTACCTGCAAGACCTTTACGCCGATCCCGATGTGCGGGGCAAAGGCATCGGGCGCAAGCTGATCGAAGCGGTATTTCAAGCCGCCGACCAAGCGGGCTGTCCGTCGGTCTATTGGCTGACACAGGATTTCAACCTTGAGGCACGGAAACTTTACGACCGTATCGGTACACTCACCCCGTTCATAAGGTACAACCGAGCCTGACATGCACCGATTTCTATTGTTGATCGCCGGCCTGGCGCTGGCCGCCTGTTCCACGCCACCGGCGCCCGATACCGCGCGGCTGGTGAGCCTGCCCACCGCGATGCCGCCGATGAAGACCTTCGCCGGTGGCCGTGCCGAGCCGCCGGGCCGGTCGAACGCGGCGATCGCCCGCGACTTCCTCGACCTCAGTTTCCAACTTGAAAGCGGGCGCAGACTGCCAGTCCTGACCCGGTTTGAGGGACCGGTCAGTGTGCGGGTCACGGGACAAGTGCCGGGCAGCCTTTATCCCGATCTCGACCGGCTGCTGTTGCGGCTGCGACGTGAGGCGGGGATTTCGATCACCCGGGTGCCGTCCGACCAGACGGCCTCGATCACCATTGAAGTGCTGCCGCGGTCCGAACTACAGCGCTACGTGCCGCAGGCGGCCTGTTTCGTGGTGCCGCGGTTGTCGAGCTGGGCCGAGTTCAAACGCAACCGCCGCACCGGCGTGGTCGACTGGACCACGCTGAAGACACGCGAGCGGATGGCGATCTTCCTGCCGGGCGACGTCAGCCCGCAGGAAAGCCGCGACTGCCTGCACGAGGAACTGGCGCAGGCCCTCGGGCCCCTGAACGACCTCTATCGCCTGGGCGACAGCGTCTTTAACGACGACAACTTCCACACCGTGCTGACCGGCTTCGACATGCTGATCCTGCGCGCCTATTACGCGCCCGAACTGCGGTCAGGCATGACCCGCGAACAGGTGGCCGCACGGCTGCCGGGGATCCTCGCGCGGCTGAACCCAAGCGGCCAACGTGCGCCGCGCAGCCTGGCTCAGGTGACGCCGCGGGCCTGGATCAACGCGATCGAAGAAGCGCTGGGCCCGCGCACGTCGCCGGCCCGCCGCCAGACGGCGGCGCAAAGGGCTGTACGGATCGCGCGGGAACAGGGCTGGGCCGACAACCGCATGGCAGTTAGCTTGTTTGCCCTTGGCCGGCTGTCGCTGGCGGGCGAGGCCGACATCGCGCTGGCGTCGTTTCTGCAGGCCGGCACGATCTATAACGCCCGCCCAGAAACCCAATTGCAGGGCGCGCATGTGGCGATGCAACTGGCCGCCTTCGCGCTGTCCTCGGGCCAGACCAAGGCCGCGATCGCTTTGGTGGACGAAAACATCGGGCCCGTCGCGGCGGCGGAAAACGCAGCGCTCTTGGCCACACTTTTGATGATCAAGGCCGAGGCTTTGGAGGTCGAGGGGCGCGAGGCCGAGGCGCGGTCGGTGCGGCTCGACAGTCTAGGCTGGGCGCGCTATGGCTTCGGTTCGGATCAAGCGGTGCGTCTGCGGGTGACCGAGATCGCCGCGCTGAGTTCACGGCTGAAGAGAGCGAAACCCTTATGATCGTTGTGGTATCCGCCTTGGCCGGGATTGTGTGGGGCGGGTACCAAGCGAAACGCCGGGGCGGCAACCGCAAGGATATGGCGCAGTACGCGGCGGGCTACGGCATCGCCTTCGCCTTGCTGGGCTTGTTCGCCGCGGTGATCCTCGAACGGCTCGTGGCCTGATGTTCCTGCCATTCTTCCAGACACTGCGCGAGACCGGCGTGCCGGTCACCTTGCGCGAATATCTGAGCTTTCTCGAAGCCGTGGCCGCGGACCTGGTGACCTATGACGTCGAGGGCTTCTACTATCTCGCCCGCAGCGCCATGGTGAAGGACGAGCGCAACCTCGACAAGTTCGACCGCGCCTTTGCCAAGGCCTTCGAGGGGCTCGAAGCGATCTCGCTCGAGGCCATCGTCGAGGCGGTGGACATCCCCGGCGACTGGCTGGAGAAGTTGGCCGAAAAGCACCTCAGCGACGCCGAGAAGGCCGAAATCGAGGCGCTCGGCGGGTTCGACAAGCTGATGGAGACGCTGAAGGAGCGGCTCAAGGAACAAGAGGGCCGGCACCAGGGCGGCAGCAAATGGATCGGGACGGCCGGCACCTCGCCCTTCGGCGCCTACGGCTACAACCCCGAGGGCGTGCGCATCGGCCAATCCGAAAGCCGCCACCAGCGTGCGGTGAAGGTCTGGGACAAGCGCGAGTTTCGCGACTTCGACGACACCGTCGAGATCGGCACGCGCAACATTAAGGTAGCGCTGAAGCGGTTGCGGCGGTGGGCGCGCGACGGGGCCGAGGAAGAGCTTGACCTCGACGGCACGATCCGGGCCACGGCCGAGCACGGCTATCTCGACGTTCAGACCCGGCCCGAGCGACGCAATGCGGTCAAGGTGCTTCTGTTTCTCGACGTCGGCGGCTCGATGGACCCGCATATCAAGGTTGTCGAAGAGCTGTTTTCCGCCGCCCGCGCCGAGTTCAGGCACCTGGAGTACTTCTACTTCCACAACTGCCTCTACGAGGGCGTCTGGCGCGACAACCGCCGGCGCTGGAACGCGCAAACGCCCACGTGGGACGTGCTGCACACCTACGGGCCCGGCTACAAATGCATCTTTGTGGGCGATGCTTCGATGTCGCCCTACGAGGTCGCCTATCCCGGCGGCGCCAACGAGCACTGGAATGCCGAAGCCGGGCAGATCTGGCTGGAACGGGCGCGGGACCAGTGGCCGGCGTGTTTGTGGATCAACCCGCTGGCGGAACGCTATTGGCCTTACACCCAGTCGATTGCCATGATCCAAGAGATCTTCGGCCCCGACCGCATGGTGCCGATGACGCTGGAGGGGATCGAGCGGGGAATGAAGGCGCTCGGGCGGTAGGCGGCGCGCGAGACGAGACCGGATTTCGCTGGCGGTGCGACGGAAATTGACGGCTGCGGCGTGAAGCCAGGAACCAAAAGGGTCCGGCGCGATGCGAACTCTCATCAGACGAATGTGGCGGGCCGCCCCGGTGGCGACGGTTGTGTTGGCAGTCGCCCTGGCCGCGACCGTTTTCTTCGGCCTGCGCACGGCCAGGCATTGGGTCTACTGGAACGACCCCGCGCACCGCGATCAGGCGGTCGCCGGATGGATGACCCCGGGCTATATCGCGCATTCCTGGCAGGTGCCGCGCGAGGTCGTGACCCAAGCGATCGGGCTTGAGCGCCGCCCGGAGGGTCCGCGCAACCTCGACCGGCTGGCGCAGAACCAGGGCCGGTCCGTCGACGACCTGATCGTCGAGATCGAGGCCGCCATCGCGGCGTTCCGGGCCGCGCCGGCCGATACCCGCGATACCGCCGAACCGGAGCGTCGGCCGTGACCGAGACCCTCTTCGCGCTGATCGCGACCTACGGGCCGCTGGCGGTTCTGTCGGCGGCCTTCCTGTCCTGTCTGGCGCTGCCGATCCCCACCTCACTGATGATGCTGGCGGGCGGCGCCTTTGCCGCCGCGGGCGACCTGGTTCTGTTCGAGGTGGCGCTCTACGCCTATGCCGGTGCCGTCCTGGGCGACCAGACCGGCTTCGCCATAGGCCGGTATGGCGGCACGCCGGTGGCGGAACGCCTGGCCCGCGCCCCCGCCCGCCGAGCGGTGCTGGACCGCGCCCGCGGCGTCGTCGACCGGCATGGCGGGCTCGGCGTGTTCTTCTCGACCTGGGCGGTCGCACCGCTGGGCCCTTGGGTCAATTTCGTCGCCGGCGCCACCGGCTTGTCCTGGGCCAGGTTCGCGGTCTGGGACACCCTCGGCGAACTCATCTGGGTCACGCTCTATGTCGGGCTGGGCTATGGCTTTGCCAGCCAGGTCGAGACCCTGGCGACGGCAATGGGCAACCTCTCGGGACTACTGGCCGCGGTGGCGGTGGCTTGCGGCGCCGTGCTCTGGATCCGCGGCGCGCTGCGCGCCGGGCGCGGGGCCTTGCGGCGGACCCGCGCCTGACGCAGGCTGGACCCATGGCTGCCCCGCCCGTCTACGACATCGACCCGGCGGCGTTTCACGCCGACCCCTACCCTGACCTCGCCGCGATGCGCGACCGGGCGCCGATCGTCTATGTGCCGCAGCTCGGCGCGGTGCTCTTCACCCGGCGCGACGACATCTTCGAACAGGAAAAGCGCGTCGCCACCTTCAGTTCGCACCAGCCCGATGGGCTGATGACCCGGCTGATGGGCGAGAACATGATGCGCAAGGACGGCGCGGCGCATGCGGCCGAGCGTAAGGCGACGTTTCCGGCGTTTTCGCCGCGGACGGTGCGCGACCATTGGCTGGCCGCCTTCCGCACCGCCGCCACGCGGATCCTCGACGCTCTGGCGACGCGGGGGGCGGCCGATCTGGTCGCCGACTATGCGATGCCGGTGGCCGGCGAGGCGCTGCGCACGATTACCGGGCTGACCAACATGGGCTGGGCCGATATCGACCGGGTCAGCCAGGCGATGATCGACGGCATCGCCAACTACGCCGGCGACCCCGGGGTCGAGGCCACCTGCCGCGCTGCGACCGCCGAGATCGACGCCGCCATCGACGCCCGCCTGCCGGCGTTGCGCGCCGCCCCCGACCTGTCGCTGATTGCCGTGCAGGACCAGGCCGGGCTGCCGGTCGACAGCCTCAAGGCAAACGTCAAGCTGGCGATCTCGGGCGGCCAGAACGAGCCGCGCGACGCCATCGCCGGGGCGGCCTGGGCGCTTTTGACCTTTCCCGAACAGCTCGCCCTGATCCGGGCCGGCCGGGCCGACTGGCGCGCGGCCTTCGAGGAATACGCCCGCTGGATCTCGCCCATCGGCATGTCGCCGCGGCGCGTGGCGCGGGCGGATCGGGTCGGCGGGGTGGATTTCGCGCCCGAGGTCCGCGTGTTTTTCATGTTCGGCGCGGGCAATCGCGACGCGTCCGTGTTCGACCGGCCGGACGCCTTCGACATCACCCGCGACTGTTCGGCCTCGCTGGCCTTCGGCGCGGGGCCGCATTTCTGCGCCGGCGCGGCGGCGAGCCGGGCCTTGATCGCCGAGGTCGCGCTGCCGATGTTGTTTCAGCGCCTGCCGCGACTGCGCCTGACGGGCAAGGTGCCGTTTGCGGGCTGGGCGTTCCGCGGGCCGCTCGAGGTTCCGGTGGCGTGGGACCCATGAGGATCCAGGGCTACGACATGTATCCGCTGACGCCCGAGCGCTTCGGGGATTTCGAGACCGTGCTCGGCCGCGGCGGGATCGGCGGCTGCTGGTGCATGTATTGGCTGACCGACCGGATGGAGGCCTTCAACCGCGGCACCATCGGCGGGTCCAAGGGCGCCAACAAGGCCGCGTTCCGGGAGGTGATCGCCGCAGGGCCGCCCGGGCTTTTGGCCTACGACGGCGACGAACCGGTCGGCTGGGTCCGTGTGATGCCGCGAGCGCGTCACCCCGGGCTGGCGCGGTCGCGGCTCTATGGCGTTACGGAGGACATCGGCGGGATCTGGTCGGTGTCGTGTTTCGTGATCCGCCGGGCCTGGCGCGGCCGCAGTCTTAGCGCAGTGCTGCTGCGCGCGGCGATCGCGCACGCCAGGGCGGGCGGGGCGCGGGCGGTCGAGGCCTACCCGAACGACGCCGAAGGCCGGCTGTCGGGGATGGCGCTGTATCGCGGGCGCGCCTCGACCTTCCGCCGGTTCGGTTTCGAGGAGGTCTGGCGCACGGGCAAGGACAAGCCGTTGATGCGCCTGACGCTCGGCTGAGCCGGTCTTCTGGTGGCAATTCCGCACATCTGGCCGGACACGGGACCGTGCGCAGGCCCTTCGGCATTGCCGCGGCGCCCGCGCGCCCCCATATTCGACCCATGCTGAAGTTCACCCCGATCCTACTGGCGATCCTCTATGCGCTGGCGATGTACCGCTTTTCGGCCTGGCGCACGGGGCGCGAGCTTGACGCCAAATCGACCGAATTGGCCGATCCGATGCTGAAGACGCTGACCGACCGGATGGCCGGCGCGCTCGATCTGCCGCGGATCCGGGTGCATATCTACGAGGTCGATCCGGTCAACGGGCTGGCGGCGCCGGACGGACGCATCTTCATCACCCGCGGGTTTTTCAAGAAGTACCGCGCCGGTGAGGTCAGCGCCGACGAGATGGCCAGCGTGATCGCGCACGAGTTGGGGCATGTCGCCCTCGGCCACTCGCGGCGCCGGATGATCGACTTTTCGGGGCAGAACGCGCTCAGGACCGCGCTGGCGATGGTGTTGAGCCGGTTCCTGCCCGGAATCGGCGTCTATATCGCCAACGCGCTGACCACGCTGTTGGCGGCGCGGCTCAGCCGGTCGGACGAATACGAGGCCGACGCCTATGCCGCCGCGCTGCTGGTCAAGTCCGGGATCGGCACCGACCCGCAGAAGTCGCTGTTCCGCAAGCTCGAGGCGTTGACCGCGGCCAACATGGGCGCGGTGCCGGCCTGGCTGATGAGCCACCCCAAGACCGCCGAGCGCATCGCGGCGATCGAGAAGATGGAGATCCGCTGGGCGCAGGTGCCACAGAAAGGGTGAACCTCCCCCACGCCGCTCATTACGCCATTTCAGGCGTCGTTTGCGAATTCGCAGGTCGGGCCGCGTGCAAAGTGCGCCCCAGAGGGGCTGACGAGCGCCCCCTCACCCGACCTTCTCGGCGCCGCGAAAACCCGTGGCGACCACGAATTTCTCGGAGCTGTCGGCGCGGCTCGCTGGCGGCTTGACGTTGGCGACCCTGGCGAAGCGTTGCTTGAGCTGCTGCTGCAGCGCGCCCTCGGCGCCGCCAGCCAGGACTTTGGCGACGAAGGCGCCGCCCGGGGCCAGCACGTCGAAGGCGAACTCGGCCGCCGCCTCGCAGAGGGCTATGATGCGCAAATGATCGGTCTGCTTGTGGCCCGACGACGCTGCGGCCATGTCGGACAGCACGACGTCGGCCGGCCCGTCGAGCCAGGATTTGACCGCGTCGTCCGCGCCCGGGTCGAGAAAATCGAGCCGGTGGATCTCGGCGCCGGCGATCGGCTCCACCGCCTGCAGATCGATGCCCAGGACCCGGCCGACGGGCTTGCCCGGCGTTTCGCCCAGGGCGTTGACCCGTTGGACCGCCACCTGGCACCAGCCACCCGGGGCGCAGCCCAGGTCGACCACCCGGGCGCCGGGCACCAGAAACCCGTACTTGTCGTCGAGTTCCAGGATCTTGTAGGCGGCGCGCCCGCGATAGCCCTCGTCTTTGGCGCGCTTGACGTAAGGGTCGTTGAGCTGCCGCTCGAGCCAGCGGGTCGACGACAGCTTGCGCCCCCGCGCGGTCCTGACCTTGGTGCGCAGGTCGCGCCGGCCGCGTCCGGAAGTATTCTTTGCCACGGCATCGGTCCTTTCGGGGCGCGGGATAACCGCTGCGGCACGACACGGCAAGGCGGCGGGTCAGCCGTCGTTCAGCGCGCAGGCGTAGAATAGGCTGCCGCCGGGCCCCTGCCCCGGGCGGCGCACGAACCCCGCCTTCTCTAGCACGCGGATCGAGGCGGCGTTGGCCGGGTCGACGCCGCCGACGAGCCGGTCGCAGGCCGAGGCGGTGCTAAGCGCGGTGGCGAGGCCGCGGACCAGTTCGGTGCCGTAGCCCCGGCCCCAGGCGTGTTGCGCCAAGAGGTAGCCGAACATGATCTCTGAGCCGCCGGGATGCAGCAGAACCAGGCCGATTAGCGCGCCGTGTTCGTCGCGGGCTGCCAGCACTGTCGCGTCTGCGGTCGCAGTGGCCAGCCAGGCGGCGCCGTCGATACCGACTGGAGGGACCTGCAGATTGGGCGGCAGGAAGGCGGTTACCTCCGGCGACAGGATGCCCGCGACCTCAAAGGACAGCCGCGATGGGTGCCCGACATCCGGCACCGCCTCCACGCGCAGGCGCTCGGTCTCAAACCGAAAATCCCGGGGCAGCCCAGACATAAGTCGCGACCGGCGGTCAGTACGGCCCGTCTTCGAGCACGCCGTCGGCGCTCATCTGGGCGTAGAGTAGCCCCTCGCGCAAACCGCGGTCGGCGACGGACAGGCGGTCGGTGGGCCAGACCCGCAACAGCGCCTGCAGGATCGCCGCGCCCGACATGATCAGCGCGTGCCGGTCGCGGCCGATGCGCGGGTCGTTGCGCCGCCCGGTGGGGCCCAGGCGCAGGTAGTCGCGGATCACCCGGTCGATCTGGTCCGAGGTCATGCGCAGCCCGTCGACCTTGTTGCGGTCATACCGCTTCAGGCCCAGATGGCTCGCCGCGACGGTGGTCACGGTGCCGGAGGTGCCGATGATCTGAAAACCCTCTTTCTCCTGGATCAGATCGTAGGGTGCAAAGCTGGCGAGGTTTTCCTCGAAGAACCAACTCATCAGCGCAAATCGTCCTGCGTCGTCCTGAACATCGTGAAACTGGTCGCGCAACGTGGCGACGCCTAAAGGCACCGAAATCCAATCCACCACCTTGGCGTGCGGGAACGGGCTGTCGGCAGGCTTGAAGCCGTTGTGCAGCCGCATGATCGCCCGCGGCCGGTCGTGTTTCGGCACCCGGGTAAGGTCGATCCACACCAATTCGGTCGAGCCGCCGCCAATATCGACGACCAAGAGTTGCTCGGTCTTCGTGGACACAAGGGGCGCGCAGGATACGACGGCCAATTGCGCCTCTTCCTGGGGCTCAATGATCTCCAGCTTCAGGCCCGTTTCGCCTTTGACATAGGCCATGAATTCGTCGCCGTTTCCGGCGCGACGACAGGCCTCGGTCGCCACAAGGCGCATCCGGCGCACATCGTGCTTTTCCAGCTTTTTCTTACAGATCCGAAGCGCTTGCACGGTTCGCGCCATCGAGCCGCGGCTCAGCCGGCCAGAGCGTTCCAGCCCATAGCCCAGCTGCACCGACTTCGAAAAGCTGTCGACGACGTGGAATTGGCTGCCCTTGGGCTGGGCGATCAGCATGCGGCAGGAATTAGTCCCGAGGTCCAGCGCCGCGTAGAGCGCTGCGGGGTCGGATCGTTGCGGTGCGGGTGGCTCTACCGAAACCGGGAACGCGCCCGCACCTATCGGACGCTTGGGCGCCATGGGGATCGCCCTCCAAACTGGTTGCGGACAGCGTAGGGGCCGATGGAGAGTCGCGCAAGGAAAGTCTTGTGCCGCGGCTCATGAATTTCATGAGGGTTTTTCCGGTCCAGGGCGGTGGCGTCGGCAAGGACCGCGGGTTAGCTCTGAATACATCCGTCGTTTGTTTGGGCTCACATGTCGAAAACCGGCGCTGATTGCCGGGCCACGGAGTTTAGAAGCGGTCAAGTTGAAGGAATCAAAACTCCATGGCGCAGGTTACCATCGTCTACTGGCGCGACATCCCGGCTCAGGTGATTGCCGGCAAGGGCCGCCGTGGCGCCAAGGCCGCGCTACCGGAACGGTTCGAACAGGCGATCGACCGCGCGGCGATGAAGGTTGGCGCGCGCGACACCGACGCCTATCTGGCCGAGTGGCGCAAGGCGGCGCCGGTGGAGGTTGCGGGCACCGATGCTGATGTGGCTGCGTCCGAAGCCGCGCGGATCGAGGCCGAGTACGACGACGCGCGCCTGAAGGCGCTGATTGCAAACGACGGATGGGCGTAACGCCCAAGGGTATATGGAGGGCCGCAATGGCTTTGCTGAACTTCAAAAAGCGCGATGCAGCGCCCGCCACAGCCGGCCTCGACGTCGAGGCGTTCTTGCAGGGCTACTCCATCGAGGTGATGCCGCGCACCGCCGAAAAGGTCGAGGATTTCAGCGCGATCCTGCCGGCGGGCACCCGGGTCTATATAGCCCATATCGAGGGCACTCCGATCGAAGACATGGTGGCGACGGCCAGGCGGATCGCGGGCGAAGGCTACGACGTGATGCCGCATTTTCCGGCGCGGATCATTCCGGACGCCGCGACGCTGGCCGACTGGATCGCGCGTTACCAGGGCGAGGCCGGCGTCGACCAGGCTCTACTGCTGGCCGGCGGCGTGAAGGAGCCAGTGGGCGCGTTCCATTCCTCGATGCAACTGATGGAGACCGGTCTGTTCGACAAGGCTGGGTTCAAGCGCCTGCATGTGGCCGGCCATCCCGAGGGCAATCGCGACATCGACCCCGACGGCTCGGACTGGAACGTCAGCGAGGCGCTGCAGTGGAAGCAGAAGTTCTCGGAACGCACTGACGCGGCGATGGCAATCGCCACGCAATTCGCCTTCGAGGCGCAGCCGGTGATCGCCTGGGTCGACCGGCTGGCGCGCGAGGGCATTGCGCTTCCGGTCCATATCGGCATCGCGGGGCCCGCGAAGCTGCAGACGCTGATCAAATTCGCCATCGCCTGCGGCGTCGGGCCGTCGCTGAAGGTGCTGCAGCGCCGGGCGATGGACGTCACCAAGCTGGTCCTGCCCTACGAACCGACCGACGTAGTCGCCGCACTCGCCGCGCACAAGGCCGCCAACCCGGCGTTTGGCATTGAACAGGTGCATTTTTTCCCGCTCGGCGGCATCAAGACCTGCGCCGCCTGGGCACGCGACAACGGCGGCGCCGCCGCCCAGCCGATGCGCGCCAGCGCCTGATGCCCGACGCGCTGCTTTTTGATCTCGACGGCACGCTACTCGACAGCGATCCGCTGCACCGCGAGGTCTTCGCCGAGATCCTTGCGCCGTTCGGCTATGCGGTGGACGCGGCGTTCTACCGCGACCGGATCCACGGCCGGTTGAACCGCGATCTCTTTGCCGAGCTGACGCCGGGGCTCGACCGCGACCGGGCCGATTGGGACAAGGAGGCGCGATTCCGCGACCTGATCCAGGTGCGTGGGGCCGACCCGACGCCGGGGCTGGTGGCGTTTCTTGGCCGCGCCGATGCCGCCGGGCTGCCTTGCGCCGTGGTCACCAATGCCTGCCGGCTGAACGCCGCGGCGATGCTCGACGTGCTGGGCCTCGGCCACATGTTCCGTGCCGTGATCTCGGCCGAGGACTGCCCGGCCGGCAAGCCCGACCCGGCGCCCTATCTCGCCGGCGCCGCGGCGGTCGGCGTAGCTCCCGCGCGCTGCCTGGCCTTCGAGGACAGCCCCTCGGGCCTCGCCTCGGCGCGGGCCGCGGGCTGCACCGTGGTCGGCCTGCCCTCGTCGCTATCTCCGGACGCGTTGCGCGCCGCCGGCGCCCACCACGTCGCCACCGACTTTACCGATCCCGCGCTCGAGCCCTTGCTCGTCGCCCCAGCAGGAGCCCCGGCATGACCCGCACCGTCATCGCATCGCACTCGAAGACCGTCACCATCGGCTTCGACGAGCCGTTCTGCGTGATCGGCGAACGGATCAACCCCACGGGGCGCAAGGTGCTGGCCGCGCAGCTCGAGGCCGGGGACTTTTCGACCGTCGAACGCGACGCGCTGGAGCAGGTGGCCTGCGGGGCGATGGTGCTCGATGTCAATGCCGGCGTGGTCTACAACTCGAACCCCGATCCAAACCAGACCGAACCGCCTCTGATGACCAAGATGATCGAGCTTGTTCAAGGGCTTGTGGACGTTCCTTTATGTATCGATTCCTCTGTTCCGGGGGCGTTGGAGGCCGGCCTGGAAGTGGCGGGCGGGCGGCCGCTGTTGAACTCCGTGACCGGCGAGGAAGAACGGCTGGAGGCAATCCTGCCCCTGGTGAAGAAGTACGACGTGCCGGTGGTGGCGATTTCGAACGACGACACCGGGATCAGCGAGGACCCCGAGGTGCGGTTCGCGGTGGCCAAGAAGATTGTCGAACGCGCGGCCGATTTCGGCATCCCGGCGCATGACATCGTGGTCGACCCGCTGGTGATGCCGGTGGGCGCGATGGCGACGGCGGGGCGGCAGGTCTTCGCGCTGGTGCGCAAGCTCCGCGAGGAGTTGGGGGTCAACACCACCTGCGGCGCCTCGAATATCTCGTTCGGGTTGCCGCACCGGCACGGCATCAACGCCGCCTTCCTTCCGATGGCGATCGGGGCGGGGATGACCAGCGCCATCATGAACCCGGTGCGGCCGGTTGAGATGGAGGCGATCCGGGCGGCGAACTTTTTGATGAATCACGACGCGAACGGGGCGGAATGGATCAAGTTTTCCAGGGTCCTGGACGCGGTGAAGGAGGGCACGCCCTTTCCCGAGGCCAGCCAGGCCTCGGCGGCGGCGGGCAGCGGCCGGGGTGGACGGCGGCGGCGGCGGGCGTAAGGCGCGCAAATTCCTTCGAAGGCAATTGCCTGACATTTCCGAGAACACTGGGGCCGCGGGTCAGGACAGAGCTTTGCCGAGGCGTGGCAGGCGGGCCTTTTTAAGAAGCTTGCGCAACGGCTGTGCTTCGCCCGACAGACGCTCTGCGGTGGCTTGCACCCGCGCCACGGCGTCGGCGACACGGTCAGGGTGCTCAGACCAAAGCTGCCAGAGAAACCTGTCGGGATCACGGCGGACCAGGCCCTCTGCGGCGAGCGCATTCTGCGGGAAGTCCTGGGCGTTGACGGTCAGCAGGACCTCGGCGGAGCCGGCGATGGCCGACGCCAGGACATGGATGTCATGCTGGTCGGGCAGCCAAAGCCGGGCCTCGATCCCCGGCGCGCGCGGAATGGTGGCGTTGGGCCAGGCGGCGCGGATCAGCGCGATGTCGCCGCGGGCGAGCGTCTCGCCTTCCGGCCCCAGCTTGCGGGCGGCGCGGGCCCATTCCTCGAGAATGCGGTCAGACCAAAGCGGCGTGAACAGCCCCTGCCCGGCTACGGCAAGCAGTACCTCGCGCATCACCGTCGGATAGAGCACGCAGGCGTCGAGCAGGGCTTTCATGCGTCCGCTCCCGGAGACAGGTCAGCGTCGCCGGTCACGGCAGAACCCGGAAGAAAAGCGCCTTCAGATAGCCGGTTTCGGCCAGTTGCGGTAGCTGCGGATGGTCGGGGCCCGCGAAACCGGTGTGGATCAGCTGCGCGCGCCGGCCGGCCCTGCCGATCCCCCGGACGCTGGCGGCGCGAAACCGCGGTAGGTCGGCGGCGTGGCTGCAGGAGCAGAGGCCGAGATAGCCGCCGGGCTCAACAAGGCGCACCGCGAGGCGAGCAACGCGTTCGTAGGCACGGAGCCCTGCATCGAGCGACTTGCGTGAGGGCGCAAAGGCGGGCGGGTCGCAGATGACGAGATCGAAGGTCTGGCCCTCTTCTGCCAGCGCCTCCATCACCTTGAACGCGTCGCCGCGTTGCGTGGCGAAACGTCCCCCGACACCGGTTGCGTCCGCCCCCTGCCCGGCCAGATCGAGCGCCGCCGCGGAGCTGTCCACGGCCAATGCGCTCGTGGCCCCGCCCGCCAAAGCGGCGAGCGCGAAACCGCCGACATGGGAAAACACATCGAGCATGCGGCCATCTTTGGCGAGCCGCTGAGCAAAGGCGTGGTTGTCACGCTGGTCGTAGAATAGGCCGGTTTTCTGGCCCCCGGTCAGATCGGCGGAATAGGTCGCGCCGTTCATCGGCACCTGGACCGGTCCGTCCACGGCGCCGAACAGCACCTCGGTCACTTCGTCGAGCCCCTCCAGCGTCCTGGTCCGGCCCGCGGCATTCTTCACCAGCGTCGTGATGCCGGTCGCCTCGCGCAGCGCCTCTGCCAGCGGGTCCAGCAGACGCTCGGCCCAGGCGGCATTGGGCTGCAAAACGGCGGCCTCTCCGAACCGGTCGACGACGACGCCGGGCAGGCCGTCGGCCTCGGCATGGATCAGGCGGTAGAACGGCCGGTCGTAGAGCCGGGCGCGATGCGCCAGAGCCGCACCGATCCGCGCTGCGAACCAGTCCCGGTCGATCACCGCACTGGGGTCTCGGTCGAGCATGCGGGCGAAGATCTTCGAGCCGGGATTGACCGCGACCAGGCCGAGGGGCTTGCGCGCGGCATCCTCCAAAACGGCCAGGCTGCCCGGCGCCAGCGCCTTGGTGCGACGGTCGGTCACCACCTCGTCGGCATAGACCCAAGGAAAGCCGTGGCGGATCGCGCGGGCCTCGGCCTTGGGCCGCAGGCGCACAACAGGAAAAGAGGACGGCGACATGGCCGTCCTCCTAGACTGTCCCTGGCTGAGGGTTAAGCCCTCAAAGCTGGTTGATCGCGCCGACCAGGCCGTTGTCGCGTTCGGCGTATCCGGCCGCCTTGCCGAGTTCCTCGCCGATCACGAAGGCCAGGTGGTCGACGATCCGCACCTTCTGGGTGATGCCGTTGGCTTCGGCCTCGACGGCCTCCTGCCCGCCGAGGGCGGGGAAATCGGCCTTGACGAAATGCGGATCCATCAGAACCTCGCCGGTCTCGGCATCGCGGACCATCATGGTGAACTGGACCGCGTGCACGCCGCCGACCGTATAGCGGGCTTTTTCGGTGAGCGCGTGGAACCGGCTGACCACGACGTCGAGCACCACCGCGCGGTCGCCGTCCAATTCATCGGTGCCCTTTTTCAAGCCGGCCTCGACGATCGCCTTGACCTGTTCGTGGCGGTTGCCCGGCGGGTCCTCGCGCCAGACAATGTCGCCGCTGGGATAGTAGCGGTTGGCCTCGCTGACTTTCAGCGTCTCGGGCACGGTGACATATGTCGCCACCACCTTGTAGCTCGGCGCGATGGCGGCCTCGGGCGCCTCGACTGGAGCGTTTACTGCCGTCGTGGGCGCGATGTTCCGCGAGGCGGGAACGTCGAAAGTCGCAGTTTCCGTCGCGGCGCAGGCGCTGAGCCCGAGGGCCGCGGCGAGCGCAATGACAGGACGAAGATTTCGTGTGCTGTTCGTGGTCATGACCACCTCCTGGGGCTTTGGCCCTTTTCTTTTTCGGTGGCCGAAAGATCGGCGCGAAATACGGCGGAAATGAGAAAATCCCGGAGCATTTTCCGGGATTTCTTAACCTTAACGGCTTGATTCGAAGGGTCTCAGGCCGGCTTTTCGTGGGGCCGCGGTCGGTGCCCAAAGCGCTTGCGCAACCACTCGCCGAGCACTCGGAAAGCGTGAGCGGTAGCCTCGGCGCGTAATTGTCGGGCGCGAATCTCATAGTACTCGTGGGTCTGGATAGGCTGCATAATCGGTGTCCTTGACGTCCCTTGGTCCGCCTCCCTGATCGATGAGCTATGTGATCGACGGGAGTTTCGCGACGGCCAAATCGGCAATCCCGGCATGCAGCACGCGCAATGCCGCCAGTCCGAACGGACTTCCTCTTGTTAGCGCTAACAATTCCTGTTATCGGCCGGCGGGACAGTGAAGAGAAGGTCTTGACCGATGGCGCTGAACTCAGAGATCGCGAGGGTGACCGAGCGGATCGTCGTACGCAGCCGCGACGCTCGGGCGGCCTATCTGCGGAAGATCTCCGCGGCCGCCTCGGACGGGCCCGCGAGGGCGCATTTGGCCTGCGGCAACCAGGCCCACGCTTATGCGGCAATGGGCCCCGACAAAGATGCGCTCGTCCAGGCGCGGGCGCCGAACCTCGGGATCGTGACCGCCTACAACGACATGTTGTCGGCGCATCAACCGTTCGAAGCCTATCCGGCTTTGATCAAAGAAGCTGCGTGCAAGGCGGGCGCCACGGCCCAGGTGGCCGGCGGCGTGCCGGCAATGTGCGACGGGGTCACGCAAGGTCGGCCGGGGATGGAACTGTCGCTGTTCTCCCGCGATGTGATCGCCTTGGCAGCCGGGGTGGCGCTGTCGCACAATTGCTTCGATGCGGCGGTTTACCTTGGGGTCTGCGACAAGATCGTGCCGGGACTGGTCATCGCGGCGGCGACGTTCGGGCACATCCCGGCGGTGTTCCTGCCTGCCGGGCCGATGATCAGCGGCCTGCCGAACGACGAAAAGGCGCGGGTTCGCCAACAATTCGCGGCCGGTGAGGTCGGGCGTGACGCGTTGATGGCGGCCGAGATGGCCAGCTACCACGGTCCCGGCACCTGCACCTTCTACGGTACAGCCAACACCAACCAGATGCTGATGGAGGTCATGGGGCTGCACCTGCCGGGCGCCAGTTTCGTCAATCCCGGCACGCCGCTCCGCGAGGCTCTGACGGTGGCGGGCGCTGAGCGGGCGCTCGAGATCACCGCTTTGGGGAACGACTACCGACCGGCCGGCGAGGTCTTGGACGAAAAGGCCTTTGTCAACGGCATCGTTGGGCTGATGGCGACCGGCGGCTCGACAAACCTCGTGCTGCATTTGCCGGCGATGGCGCGAGCTGCGGGGGTGATCCTCGAACTCGATGACTTCGATGCAATCAGCGCGGTGGTGCCCCTGATGGCCAAAGTCTATCCCAATGGCCTGGCCGACGTGAACCATTTCCATGCTGCAGGGGGCTTGAGCTTTCTGATCGGCGAGTTGTTGAACGCCGGGCTCTTGCATCCCGACACCAGCACCGTCGCTGGCGACGGACTGGAGCGGTATACCCGCGAGCCGAAACTGCTCGATGGCGCGCTGCATTGGCTCGGCGGCGCGCCCCAGAGCCTGAACGACAAAGTCCTGCGCCCCGTCCGCGATCCGTTCCAGCCAACCGGCGGGCTTCGCGAATTGACCGGAAACCTGGGACGCGGCGTGATGAAGGTCTCGGCGGTCAAGCCCGAGCATCAGGTCGTCGAAGCATCTGCACGTGTGTTCGACGACCAGGAGGCGGTGAAGGAAGCGTTCAAATCCGGGGAGTTCACCGAAGACGTCGTGGTGATTGTCCGGTTTCAGGGGCCGAAAGCGAACGGCATGCCGGAATTGCATTCGCTGACGCCGGTGCTGTCGGTGCTCCAGGGCCGCGGGTTGAAGGTGGCACTGGTCACCGATGGGCGAATGTCGGGCGCCTCCGGCAAGGTCCCGGCGGCAATCCATGTCTGCCCAGAAGCGGCGGCCGGGGGACCTTTGGCGCGGCTGCGCGATGGGGATCTGGTGCGGGTCGATGCGGCAGACGGACGACTTGACGTGCTCGGCATCGATCTACCGGCGCGCGCCCCAGTTTCGGTCGATTTGTCGGCAAATGCTGAAGGCGTCGGTCGCGAGATGTTCGGTATGTTCCGACGGACGGTGGGCGATGCACAACATGGCGCTGGGGTGGTCGTATAGCGGCCGCCGGTTTCGGGGGTGGTGGATGTGAGACCACAGAATTGTTTTCTCGTCGGTGATATGTCAGGCGGGCCAAAAAGGGAGCCGGTGCAATGATCACACCCGAAGCGGCGAGCGTGCGGACATTGGAGCTGTGCCGAATGGCGCCGGTGATCCCGGTTCTTGTGATCCAGGATGCGGCGACGGCGCAGTCCCTGGCTGAGGCGCTTGTGGCCGGCGGGCTGCCGGTGCTGGAGGTCACGCTTCGCACGCCCGCAGCGCTGCAGGCGATTTCAGCCATGGCGGGCGTGCCGGGCGGCGTTGTCGGGGCCGGCACCGTGCTGAACGCAGGCGATGTGGCGGCGGCAAAGGCGGCGGGCGCTCGGTTCGCGGTGTCGCCGGGCGCCACGGATGCGCTGCTCGACGCTTGTGAGGCGGCGGACCTGCCGATCTTGCCTGGCGCGGCGACAGCGAGCGAGGCGATGCGGCTCTTGCAGCGCGGCTATACCACGGCAAAGTTTTTCCCTGCCGAAGCGGCGGGCGGCGCGCCGGCGCTGAAGGCGCTCGGCGCGCCGCTGCCACAGATGACCTTCTGCCCGACAGGGGGCGTGGGCCCGGGCAATGCGGGCGATTACCTCGGCTTGCCGAATGTCGCCTGCGTCGGCGGGTCCTGGGTCGCGCCTACGGCGATGGTCGACGCCGGCGACTGGGCCGGTATCGAAGCGCTCGCACGGGAGGCGGCGGTTTTGGCGGGATAGCCCGCCGACCGCAGCCGCCGCAAACCGTCTTTATGGCATGGATTGATCGCACAGCGTTGGTTCGCGATATCAATAGCCTTTGCCGTTCAGGGCCATGACCGTGCCGTTGATTGCCAGCATCGCATTGCCTTCCCCGGGCACGGACGCCAGGGACAGATTCAGGGCTGCCGGCTCTTCAATCGGCTCGGGCGGCGGCCCCGGGAGGTCGGGTATTGGATCTGTGAAATCAATGTCGTCTATGTTGAAAAACAGCCAGGGGAACAGCTTTTTGGTCACCTGGATCATACGCTTCTCATCTTCCTTCTTTCGAAGGGCTTCCAGGGCCTTCAAAATTTGCGCAGTCCGGCTTGACGGGACAGTGATGCGTGCCTCGGTCTTGCCGTCAATCATCAATACAACTTCGGACATAAATCTCTCCTTGTGCCTACGTTTGCGGTAGTAGGCTAGGACGTGGTTCCGATGGTGTCACGCGCCAAGTGGCTGTCTGTCACGATATCCACTTACACACAGCGGGGCCCATCGCGGCCGAAGGCGGAGAAGGGGAGCACGTAACGCGCGCCCCCGCTGGATCAGGCTAGGTGTTCCGGGCGGCGGCCGCGGCGGCCACCACGGCGGCTTGGTGTCGGCGGGGCGGTCAGTCCCTCTCGCAATACCGCGGTCATCGGGTGCGCAGTGTCGCCCCCGTATTCCGCTAACAGGCAGCGGATCGCTGCTGTCGGGGCAACTCCGGCGGGCAACTTGATCGCCCAGTCGACGAAGATCGTCCGGCACTCGGCCGGACCGATGCCGTCAATCCGATATGCTTCGCGGATCAGGCCGCTGGCGTCGATCTCATCAAGCGTCATGCGCGTTTCTCCACAGCCCCAGGCACCCGCGCCAGGGCCGCCTCGACAATCGAAGCGGCGCGGTCGCTTTGCGCGTTGATCCGGGCGGAGAGACCTTCGAAGCTCTCCGCTCCGGTCTGGCGCAGCACAAATCCTCGACCGCCCTCGCCCAAATCCTCCAGCTCAAGCTCTGATCCGGTCAAGAGCCGCGCCGCCGCTTGAACCTGCCAAAAAACGCCATAGGCCTTGCTCAAATCCGCCACTTCGGCAGGCGAAAGCCA
>JAAUYB010227629.1_pt1 | contig 84874 bp, 37 predicted proteins | sample 7278071 | NCBI WGS metagenome assembly JAAUYB01 (sample SAMN14350121, study PRJNA611818) | marine sediment metagenome | isolation source: surface marine sediment (1.8m) | place: French Polynesia: Moorea | collected 2018-08
ACAAGGATACTGCTTTTTGCATGATCGGATAGGCAAAACGCCCCATTATTTCTCCCGTTTTGGCGTCTACTCGAGTCAAAACCCTAAAAGCTTCCAATTCACCCGTGTCTTCCACTTCTTTCCTTAAACCGAACCTGCTTCCTCTTTCATTGCTTTGAAATTATAACTCCAAACAAGGAGATCTGGTTATCGATAGCCCAAGGCAGCAATATGTTTCTTAAAGTTTTCTTCAAAAATGCTCGCGTTCAGACGTTTATCCTCTTGCTCCATGGCATCCAGTTTCTCAAAACTCATATCGACCTTTTTTTTGATTTTTTCAAAATCGTGCTTGATTGCATACAGCTCTTTCATACTATAGCTACTGCTGATCAACGCTTGCGATTTGGTATACTTGATGACAGTCTTGCCAATACGTCCCTTGTGGGATAGGAATTCACGATATTCATAAAGGTATCCTTTCACCCAATCGAAATAATCATCATAGGCTTTTGCTGCATGGTCAAGGCTGCTAACTTTTTCATAGGCTTGCGCAAGGTAGATGAGGAGGTGGGCATCCCCCATAACTTTTAACGGGAAACCCGTCATGAAATTTTTATTTCCTCTGTACTTCTCCAAAACAGAAATGATTTCTTTGGGCTGTTTACGAAGATGCCAAATTCGGTGTACATAACGAGAAGGTTCCAAGGAGGTATCGCGATAAAAGCGGGCACTATAATCCAGAGTCATTACAGCCGGCTCCGATTCACCGATAGCAGCCTGGTAAAGAGAAAGCTTTGTAAAGACAAAGTCCATCAGCATTGCGGCATCTGAACCCTTCATATTTCCAGATCGGTGGGTTTCGACCACAAGATCGTGAAGTTCATTGATTATTTTGGTAATGCGGTTCGCAATTTCCAGGCGCTCCGTTACGGTAAGCTGAGAAATATCGGTATCGACCAAATCGATAACCGTCTGTCGCTTTTTTTCGATAAGCTTAACGTTCGCCATACCATTGAAGCCCACTCCGATCATGAGGAACCAGGCAGCGAAGAGGAACAAGCGCATTCTTTCTCCTTTGAGCAGGCGAAAAGCCCACATGGGACTTGTCACGCTCATTATACGATGAAGCGGCGCCGATGAGACGCCGCTTCGTTGAACGTGTGTGGTTAGATGTTGTTAAACATGTGACTTTATTAGTTTAATTCACCAATGTGGCGAAGGAAGTTTTTTTCATAGACGCTGTCGTCTAGCTGAGATTGTTCCTTGCGCGCACGGTGTTTTTCCTGGGGATGAGGCTTCTGTTTTATTTGATGCTTTTCAAAGACGCGTTTCATCGCTTTCAGGCGGCTTTGGTTATAGCGGCCTTTGCCATTGGAATTCGAAGCTTGAAACTCGGACAAAATGGCAAGGGGATTAACGTCGAAGGTCAACAGGTCATTGTAGTCCATGCTGCTTTCAGCCCACTCGAGAAATGTTTCATAGGTATCGGCGGCATCCTCCAGACGACCCACTCTATTGTAAAACCGGGCCAGGTTGATGAAGATGTCCGCGTCAGCGGCTGTCTTTTGAGGGGAGCCGACCATGAACTCTTTTCTGCCCAAATACTCCTCCAGAACCAGAATGCCGTATTCAGGATTATTACGAAGAATCCAACCCTTTTGCACATGACGACCGGCTTCCAGGGAAGAGTTCCGGTAGAAACGGGAACTATAGTCCAGGCTTTGAACCGCGTTTTCGGTTTCACCGATGGAAGCCAGGTAATTGGCAAGGTGCATGTAGACGAAATCCATGAGGTATCCCGCTTCGGCAGCCGTCATTTTCCCATCCCGATAGGCTTGAATAGTCAGTCGGTGGAGTTCATTGATGGTTGTGGACATCTCTTGCGCTTTTTCATAGCGGGCTTTTACTTCCATCTGGGCGATATCTGCACGTGCAATGTCGAGAACCAGTTGGCGCTTCTCTTGAATTTCATCACCGGCCAATGATGGAAAGCACGCTGTAACAAAGAGAGTTACCAAAATGATGATTCTTATCTTCATTGATTACACACCTCTTCAGTATCTTCCAGCTCTTCAAATTCTTTCTCAATGGTTCCTTCGGTAATGGTGGGTGTTTGTTGACCGTCGAATTCATAGCCATAGGAAGTTACATTGAAATTGGCATAGTACTTTCTCTTCCAGAGCCATGCTCTCCTACCCGCGGGAATGGTCTTGCTGTAATCGTATGACTTTTTGTGATCGGCACCCACCTCCACATCTACGAGACTTGCAATATGAGAACTCGCTTTCCATTTGTAGGTTATTTCACCTTTGTCACCCAGCGTGCGGTCAGTTGATCCACAAAGCACCTGATCCAGTAGGGCAGGGGTGTATTCCGATGCTGAAAGCTCCGATACATGGTAAGGTGTATCGGCAATTTCTACAATCCTGGTAGATGGATACATCGTCATTGAGTGATTGAGCGGCGTGACCTGCTTGATATGCTGACTTGTATTGCAGTCAACGGTTGCGGTTGCGTTGTAGGACCATGTTCCTACACGATCATGGCCGTCTGTTTGAAAGTCCACGATATTGTCTCCGGTTCTCAACGTCTGCGTGGCATTTTTGTTGGGGCCCGTAGTATAGGTCAAGGTTCCGGAAATTTCCGCAAAATATTGGCTTAGGTGAACATTTAACTTAAACTTGTTCGTCCATTTGCCCAACGACGGTACGTCCTCCGCATTACCGTTGTCGTCGTACATTCTGAATTGTTTTTCTTTAATGTAACCTTTGCATTGGCCGGCCTCGCCCCCGGGCAACGGAGGATCGATATCCGGAGATGGATCGAGGAAGTCCTCATCCGGGGCCTCGCAGATCAGTTTACATTCATAAGCCGGGATACCATCGATGGTAATCCAACGACACTCCCAGCGACAGATGTCGGCATATACAGCAGGCGATACGGCAAAACACATCATAAGTAAGAAAATACGCATTGACCCCCCACTTACCACATTTTAGAATATATGTTTTTAGGGAAAAAGCTCCCAAGCACGGGTAAAAGATCTTGCGCATGCTACCATTTTGGTCGGTGACATTCAATCATTTTTCTGCGACGGTGAAGAGTCCTTCTTCCTTGTTTTTGTAAAACCCCCGGCAGTCGGATAGTTTTCCTAACATAGACAAAGAGAAGCGGCTGACGCCCTCCGCGGACTCCAGCTAAACGCCTGCCCAATAGTGGCTTGTATGACTGCGATCGATTGAATGTCGGTGGAACCCGGGCCTCCTACGTCGTTCTGGTCTTTGTGCTGCCGCCATCCGCTGCCGCTCGTTCACGCGAAACCTTTTCGCCGCGCTTTCGTCTATACCTTTGCCAACCCGTCGCGGGAGTCTCTCCTTACTCATCGGTAAGGAGTTGTTATGATTCGTCGCGTTTTATGTGCCTGCCCCTTGGGGGTCAAGGCTGTTCCCATTACCGTCGAGGTCGACGTTCGACCCGGCGGTCAACGAGTTTCCGTTTCCATCGTGGGCTTGCCCGATACAGCAACCCGCGAATCCAAAGATCGTTTGATTCCGGCGATTACCAACAGCGGTTATGCCCTGGATCAATTAGAGGTCGTCATCAACCTGGCCCCGGCGGACCTGCCCAAGGAAGGCGCGGGTTTCGACCTGCCCATGGCCGTGGGTATCCTCGCGGCTCGCGGGTTGATTCCGCCCGACCGGTTGGAAGGTGTCATGTTCATGGGCGAGTTGGCGCTGGACGGCAGTCTGCGCGCCGTGCGTTCCGTGCTGGCCATGTCCGAGTGTGCCCGGTCCGAGGGCTGTCATTCCATCGTGGTGCCGCGTGCGAACGGCTCAGAGGCGGCGCTGTCAGGCAAGGTCAAAGTCTTTCCGATAGACACCCTGGCCGACCTGACCCACTTCCTGCGCGGAAAGAAAGACCTGAAGCCGATCCAAACGCCGGGTCTCGATTACCTGCCCAAACGCAAAGGACCCGACTTTCGCGATGTCAAAGGCCAGGCGGCTGCCAAACGCGTGTTGGAAATTGCCGCTGCCGGGGGTCACAATGTGTTGCTCTTCGGTCCTCCCGGTTCGGGAAAGTCCATGTTGTCCAAGCGATTACCGGGGATCATGCCCAATTTGACCAGCGAAGAGGTCATCGAAATCACGCGGATCTGGAGTTGCGCCGGGAAACTGGCCGTCAACGGGCAACCCGTTCTGCGCAGGCCGTTCCGGGCGCCCCATCACACCGCCTCACCGGCCGCTGTCGTCGGCGGCGGCGGAAAACCCAGGCCCGGTGAAGTCACCCTGGCTCATCGCGGCGTGCTTTTCCTTGACGAATTCCCGGAATTCCCCCGCCAGGTTCTGGAAGTGTTGCGGCAACCCCTGGAGGATCGCGAGGTCACCATCAGTAGAGCCTCCTGTCAACTCACCTTCCCGGCGGATATCCTCATGATTGCCGCCATGAACCCTTGTCCCTGCGGCTGGATGGGCGATAAACGTCATGTCTGTCTGTGCAGCGATATCCAAGTCTACCGCTACCGGTCGCGTATTTCCGGCCCTTTACTGGATCGCATCGACCTGCACGTGGAGGTGCCCGCGCTCGCCATGTCGGTTATCCGCCGCCTGCCCTCGGCCGAGTCCAGCGAACGCATCAGGTCCCGTGTGGAAGACGCTCGCGCGGCCCAGGTACGGCGTTTTGAGTCCTCGCTGGTCACCAATGCCGCCATGTCGCCGTCCCAGGTGAGTCAGCACTGTGCCCTGAGCGACGATATGGCCGATTTGCTGGATGAGAAGATCCAGCAGATGGGTTGTTCGGCCCGGGTTCATGACAAGATTCTGAAGATCGCGCGCACCGTCGCCGACCTGGAGAAAAGCGAGGCCATCAATGAGAAGCATCTGATGGAAGCTCTCAGGTACCGGCAAATGGACCAAAAACCCATCAAAGCGCCGGAGGTGAAGGGATGATGGAAGCCATTCATGGAATCTACGAGGAGGGCCGGGTCAACTTCCACTATACCTACCCGGAAACCGAGGGTCCGGTAGCGGTGGTGGTCGTCTTCCCGCCGGAAACCACGATCAGACACGAAGATGTAGAGGCCGAGGCCGCCTTTTCGGAATTCGGCGACGAGGACCTGCCGCCGGAGTTACGCGAAATCATCGAACGGGACGACACCTGCCGGAAAGAAGATCCGGAAAACCCGCCCGATCGGCACGCAAGGAGGAAAAGGTAACCGAAATCATCGATCTACCCCGGGCGCGCCGCATCATCCAACCGGCTGAAGATTACCGGTGCGCTCGGGGAAGATTTCCAAGGACTCCTCCAGGCGATTCCATGAGGACCGAGCAGAACAACTGAAGACTTCCCAGTCCTTTTTATGCCGCATTCGTTTAAACTTAAAAGTGCTGCATTATTTACATGTCCGGCAAAACTGGCTCCGGGCCCTTATTCCCTTGGGAGAGTGACACCAAATAAGTGGAGGAAATTTAAGTGAAAGTTCCGGTATCTGCCTTATTTATACTGACGCTCACCGCCCCCTTGTGGGCCCAAATGCGCATGATCCCCCATGTAACCCGCGTCGGCGCCGGGTTCAGTTCTACCGTCACCCTGGAAAATGCGGATGTTGCCCAACAGGACTACACCCTGACTCCCTACAACAGCAGCGGCCAGGCCCTGGCGCCGGCGCGCGGTAGTCTGGGCAACACCGAAACCCGCTCCTTCAGCATCGAGGAACTCTTCCCCGGTTTGGAAGACGTGTCCCACATCGTCATCGAGGGCGATATCCACGCAACCATTGCCTACGCGGCCATTGCCGGTGAAGGCAGTCCCGCCCATGTGCCTGAAAGCCAGGAGGTTTCTCCCCGCTTTCGCCTGTTCCCGGGTAATTGGAATCGTGTCTTCGACGGCATCGCCGTGGTCAATACCGGTAATGCGGATGCCGATGTTTGGGTCACGCAGCGCGAATTTACAACCGCTCGCGAAATCAAAACCGTGAAAGCCATGACCCTGGCTCCCATGGCCAAGGATCTGTTCGTCATCGGCGGTCCGGGTTTCGACAACTTCGAGGATACGCCCGATACCTTCTATGAAATCCACGCCGATCAGGAACTGGCGATCACGGCCCTGCGCGGCTCGCTGCCCGGCTCCGAATTCCTGTGGGTGAACCAGGCGACAAGGTGGGAGCCCGCCGTGGTCAAAGTGAACAACGACAACCCGACCGCGACAGCTTTTACCGATCCCTTCAGCCTGGGCCCCGATGCGCCGGATATCAACAACATGCCCCAAGGCGAGGTCTGGATCGATGTGGCCCCCGACGGTCGGTTGGTGGCCTGCGCCAAGGACTATCGCTACGGCCCCACCGACGACACCACCTACAACGCCCGCGTGTGGAACGGCATCTATTTCTCTCGCGACGGCGGCAACACCTGGCAAAACCGCATGTTCCTGGACACCGATCCCAACCAGGGCTTGGAGGCGGTCACCCTGGACAGTTTCGGACAGGCGGCGGGAACCGAGATCAGGTTCGACCATATGTCGGACCCGGTGGTGGCCACGGATCGCGACGGCAATATCTACACGACCGGCCTGCCCTACGAGGCGAGGCCTGAGGCCCCCAACCTGTTCTACGAACCCAGCGCGATCACCATGGCGCGACGCGACCCGGACGGGAATCTGGTTGCGAGCACGGTTCATTTCGCGGGTTTGGAAGACGACGACACCCTGTTCAACGACAAGAACTGGATCGCCTGCTCCCAAGATACGCCCACCGATGAAACCATCGTCGTTCTGGCCTGGCGTCTATTTACGTCCGGAACAGAAGAACAACCCGAACCCACCCGGCAGTTCGGCGGCTACGTGGCGGTTTCCGGTGACGGATCGGCCACCATGGCGGAGCCGATTCGCCTGCCGCTGACCACTAACCAGGTCGCCAGAACCCAGTTTTATCAACCCCTGGTGGGTCGCGACCCGCGCACCGGCAACCGCACCTTGTACGTACTCTTCCGCAACTTCCGCGACGACGGCAGCGGCCAGAACAGTTTCCTGGAATTGGATCTGCTCAAGGCCGATATCGAGGGCCTGCAAGGTACTCAGGCGCTCTACGACCATCTCAGCCGCGACGAGAACTGGACCTACCTGCCCACGCGTCTGACCGGCAACTATTGGTGGGGACAAAACGGCTGGAACAACAACAGTTTTCGCTACAGTTCCTTCTTCATGCCGGCGTTGGACCACGATACGGGATACCTCTACCTGGCTTCGCATTTCTACGACCTGACCACGGGCGGTTCCAGGGTCATCGTCAGCCGTTCTACTGACGCCGGCGAGAGCTGGGAAGGCCCGGTCGAAGTGGATTATCCGGGTACGGGCTACCAGTTCATGCCGGCGATCGCTGTAGCCGGCGGTAGGGTTTCGGTACTCTGGTACGACTCGCGCCACGCGGACGGATTCACGGGCAACGCGCATCCCACGGGCGTCGATGTCTATTACGCTGAAATGGATACGGCCCTGGGTCACATCCGCACCATCCGGCTGACCACGGAAACACAGTACGCGCAACACCCGGTCTTCACGCGCGACGACGGCCAACCCAAACGCAAGCCCTGGAGTGTGGAAGCGCCGCACGAGTTGGACTGGAAACCCGGGCCCTTCATCTTTGAAGACCGCACCAAGGCGCCGGCCGACTGCGACGGTTACGGTTTTATCGGCGATTACATCGGTTTGGCCGCCGATGGTGAAAGCGCCTACGCGGTCTGGGCGGACATGCGAGACCTGAACCTGGAATCGGACATTTGCAGCGGCAACGACATCGCCGGCCGCCGCAACCAAAACGTCTATTTCGCCCGCATCAAAAAACCATAAACCCGGAGCCGCGGAGACCCGCCGGGGTCTCCGCATCGGTGCTCATCGGGACTAAGCCCCGGGACGTTTGTGGAAGCGGTAGTGGCTGACGAACCATTCGTTACCCTTTTCGTAACCCCATAGCTCCGCACAAGCCATGAAAAAGACACGCCAGTAGCCCCACCAGGTTCGGGCCTTGTCCTCGCCGTAACATTCCTTGAAGACCGGCATGATCTCGGCGCGGCAGGCGTCCATATTGGCCAACCAGGCTTCCGCGGTCTTTTCGTAATGCTGCCCGTTGACGCGCCAGTGCTCTTCCAGGCCGAAGTTGTCGGAGAAGTACAGCAGGAGGTGGTCGCTGGGCATGATGCCGCCGGTGAAAAAGTATTTGGCCATCCAATCGGTTTCGTCGCGCACCTCGAACAGGTAGGCATATTCCTTGTGGGTGAAGATGTGGACGAACAGCTTGCCGTCATCTCTCAGAAAACCCGCAATCTTGTCCAACAGGTGCTGGTAATTGCGCATGTGTTCGAACATTTCTACCGAGACCACGCGGTCGAACTTTTGGTCCGTTTCAAAGAAGTTTACGTCTTGGGTAATTACGGTCAGGTTGTCTACGCCGTACTCTCGGGCGCGTTGCATGATGAACTCGCGCTGACTGTTGGAGTTGGAGACCGAGGTAATACGCGAATTGGGGAAGTTGCGGGCCATGTACAAGCTCAGCGAACCCCAACCGCAGCCTAATTCCAAAATGTCCTGGTTGTCTTCCAGGTCGGCCCGTTTACAGGTCAGGTCCAGCATGCGTTCTTCGGCTTGGGTCAGATTATTGACATCCACATCCCAATAGCCGCAACTGTACTTCAGGTGACCGCCCAGCACGTTCTGATAGAAGGCCGCGGGCACCTCGTAGTGTTGTTCGTTGGCCGCGTCGGTGTCAACGGCTATAGGCGATTGGCGTAGGGTTTCCAGCAGCTTGTTGAAGCGTTCCTGGGTGGCTTCCAAGCCACCGCGGTTTTCTTCTTCCAAGCGCTTGCGCAACAAATGGCGGATACCCAGGCGAATCAGTTGGTCGGGTAACAGTCCTCGGTTCATTAGGGCGGTCAACATATCAATTCCTCCTATGCTTCCACGATTTGAGGTTTCAGGGACAGGGGGGCTTCGCGGTGCAGCGGTTTGGCAAAGACCAGTTGAGCGCTGCCGATCACGCGTTCGCGGAAGCCGCCCTCGCAGTAACCGAAATAGTAGGTCCACATGCGCCGGAAGGCCTCACCGAAATTCTCATCGATGACCTTGCCGCTGTTGGCCCGGAAGTTCCTGGTCCAGCACGCCAGAGTTTCGGCGTAGTGTCGGGTTTGATCGGTCAAGTTGACCAGGCGCAGATCGGTAGCTCTTGCCATGGCGCCGACCATGGCGCCCACTGAGGGAATGAAGCTGCCGGGGAAGATGTACTTCTTGATGAAGTCCACTTCCTGCAAGGCCGATTCGTAGCGATCATCCGGCATGGTGATGGCCTGGATCAGCATGATGCCGTCGGGTTTCAACAACCGGGAGCAAACCTCGAAATAAGTATCCAGGAACTGGTGGCCCACCGCTTCGATCATCTCGATGGAAACCAGCTTGTCATAGGCACCGTCAAGGTCGCGATAGTCTTTCAGCAGCAGTTCGATACGATCTTCCAAACCGGCGGCTTCAATTCGCGCTTTGGCAAAATCATACTGTTCTTGTGAGATGGTGGTGGTGGTGACCTTGCAGCCGTAGTGCTGCACGGCGTAAACGGCAAAGCCGCCCCAACCGGTACCGATTTCCACCACGTGATCGTTGGGACCCAGATCCAGTTTGCGGCAAATGGTTTCCAGCTTGAAACGCGAGGCCTCTTCCAGAGAGGCGTTCTCGTGGGGAAAAATGGCCGAACTGTACATCATGGTGCGATCGAGGAAGGACGCGAAGAACTCGTTGCTCAGGTCGTAATGGGCGCTAATATTGTTCTTGGAGCCTTTACGGGTGTTGCGCTTGAAGAAATGGGCCAGTTTGCGCAATGGGTTGACCAGGGCAACCAGGCCGCGCTCCATACTCTCGACAACTTGCATGTTGCGCGACATCAAGCGAACGACGGAAGGCAAACCCGGGGTGTCCCACTCGCCGGCCATGTAGGACTCGGCGGCGCCGATGCTGCCGCCGAACAAAACGCGCCGATAAAAAGCCAGGTCGTTCACCTTGATCTCCGCTTGAAGCCCGATGCCCTCCGCCTCATCGCCGAAGGTAAAGACGCTGTCGCCCTCGTTCAGCACCAACCTGCCGTAGGACAGGTTCTCGAACAGGTGCAGCAGGGTCTTGCGGGCGAAGCGATCGAGCATGCCGGGATTGGCGGCGGTCATCATACTGGTGGACTCGTAATTGGAAACTCTCATGTGTTTAACCTCTTTATTATTGCGGCGCGAAAGTTAAGCTATCGATCCATGGCGGCGGACGTTTGTCCGGATTCCGCGGGGAGCTTGTCGGGGTGCGTGTAGAAGGGGGTTTTCTTCAGCCATAATTTCAGGGCATGTAAATAGATGGCGGCGGTAATCTTTACCGTCAGCAGCGGATAGCGCACCAGCAGCCCGTTCAACCGGGCGGTGCTCAACTCGCGGCGTTCCAGCCGGAGGGTTGCATCGAAGTGTTTGCGTTGGTCCTGATGGTTTTCCATGTGGACCGCTAAAAGGGAGTCCGGACGGGTAAACCGCCATGCGTATTGCATGTCCATGGGGAAGAACGGGGAGACATGGAAGACTTTTTCCATTTCGAAACGAAGGGTGTCACCCGGGCCGGGACGTTGTAACACGTAGGAATAGCGTTCATTCCAGGGAGTATTGTTGATTTCGGCCACCACCGTTTCCACTTGCGTGTCGTCACGATCGTAGCAGTAGTAGAAGCTGACCGGGTTGAAGGTGTAACCCAGGTAACGCATATGGGTGAGCATGCGCACCGGGCCGTCGGGTCTCCGGTCGGTACGTTTTTCAACCAGGTCGTAGACGGCTTGCTTCAAGGGAACATTGCGATCACCCAGGTAATCCGCGCGGCGAAAACGTCCGGGCGCCAGGGGATTGCGAATGGACCACAGGGGGTTGCCCCTGAATAATTCCGGCAATTCGTCCAGATCCAGGTACATCATGAACAGCTTGTGTTGGAACTGTCGGGCATGGGGCAGGAATCGGCGATGCCGCACCCAGCCCTCATAAACCGCGCTGTGTGTAGTCATACAGATACCTTCCGCGTACTGTATTTTACCACATCCTGTTCGGCAATGCCCTCGGCCACGCGCAAACCGCTGCGAACCCCGTCCTCGTGAAAGCCGTAGAAACACCAGGCACCGCAGAACCAGGTGTTGTTGACGCCGTTGATCTCCGGCACTCGTTCCTGGGCGCGCATGCCCTCTACGCTGAATATGGGATGTTCGTAGGCGATGCGCTTGATGACCTTGCCGGGGTCGATCGCGCCGTCGTAGTTCAACGTGACGCAAAAGGTTTCCGGCGCTTGAATACCCTGCAAGATATTCATGTCGTAGGTTACGGCTACCCGCTCGGAGGCGCGACCGGACAGGTGGTAGTTCCAGGCAGCCCAGGCTTTCTTGCGTTTGGGCAGTACCGTGTGATCCGTATGCAGGACGGCCTCGTTTTTCGAGTAGGGCAAGGCGCTCAAAATCTCGCGCTCGGCCGGGCTGGGGTCGTTCAAAAGGCGCAAGGCTTGATCCGCGTGCACTGACAGGATGACCTGATCGAAGCGGTGAATCTTGTCGGGTGTGGTCAGCATCACGCCCTCTTTATCCCTCATGATGGAAGTCACCGGGGTTTTGAGTTGGATGTCCCGCACGAAGGGTTCGATCATCTTGCGCACATAGGTTCCGGAGCCGCCTTTGATCACCCGCCATTGAGGTCGATCGTTTACGTTCAGCATGCCGTGGTTGTTAAAGAAGCGCGCAAAGAACAACAGCGGAAAGGCTTCCATGATCTGCCTGCCCGCCGACCAGACGGCGGCGCCCATGGGCACGATATAGTGATCGACCAGTTCTCTGGAATAGCGGCCGTCGCGCAGAAACCGGCCCAGGGTCAATTCTGGGTCCGGGTCCGGTCCGGTCAGCCATTCCTTGACCTGTTTGTTGAACCGCAAGATCTCGCGAATCATGCCCCAAAACGAGGGCCGGAACAAGTTACGGCGTTGGGCGAACAAGGTGTCCAGGTTGGTGCCGTTGTACTCCAGACCGGTCTTCTCGCATTTCACGCTGAAGCTCATGGAGGTCGTCTGATCTTCAACGCCCAGTTCGTCCAGGAGCTTTGTAAAGTTAGGGTAGGTTTTGTAGTTGAAGACGATGAAACCCGTGTCTACCGCATAGCACCGGTCACCCAGATCGACGTCGATGGTGTTGGTGTGACCACCCACGTAATCGGCCGCTTCGAAAAGCGTCAGGTCATGATCTTTGTAAAGCTTGTGAGCGGCGGTCAAGCCGGAGATGCCGGTGCCAACGACGGCGATCTTCATCAGGTCCTCCCGGAGTATTTCCCTTCCCGGCGAATTCGTGCCGGAACCGGTCTCAGGTCCCAGACAAGGCCGAATAACGATAAAAGTTTCAACCCGTACCAGGTCAAGTCGATTTCCCACCAGAAAAAGCCCTGGCGCACGGAACCGGGATAGCGGTGGTGATTGTTATGCCACCCCTCCCCCAGTGTGATCAGAGCCAGGAGCCAGTTGTTGCGACTGCCGTCCTTGGTGTTGTAGCGACGCTTGCCGTAGACATGAGCCAGTGAATTGATGGTGAACGTTGCGTGGAACAAAACCACGGTGGAAACGAAGAAACCCCAAATCAGCAATTGAGGACCGTCCGTGCCCAAACCGGGCGCGTGCACCGCCAGCAACTCGCCGCCGATGTAGATGGCCAGCGCAAACAGTATCGGCACCAACAGGTCGTAACGGTTTAGAAATCGCAGTTCGGGGTAACGTGCAAAATCCTTGATCTTGTTGTAAGCGGTCGTGAAATGTTTGGTAGAGGTAAACCACACCATGTGACTCCACCAGAAACCGTGGCGAGTGGGCGAATGCACGTCCGTTTCTTCGTCCGAATGGCGGTGATGATGCCGGTGATGGGCGGCCCACCAGAGCGCTCCCCGCTGAACCGAGGTTCCGCCCCAAACGGCCATGATGAACTGAAAGACCCGCGAACTCTTGAAGCTTCGGTGGCTGAAGTAGCGATGATAGAAGCCGGTAATAGCAAACATGCGAGCGACATACAAAAATATGGCAAGTCCGACCGCAAACGGGCTCCAACCCACTAACAGAACACCCAGGCAGACGACATGCATCAGAACGAAAGGAAGAATGCGAAGCCAATCGATCGCTTTCTCATCGGAAACTTTGGCCGGCGGGACATCTGAATCGATCCACGCCGCAATTTTCTTGACCACTCTTTTGACGACTTTCAAGTGACAACCCCTGGCTCTTAGCTCTTTTTCAAAATTAAGGCAGTCCTGAACGTTTGTCAATTCAAAAAACGTTCAAAACGTTCAAAAAGTTTCTTGACATGAGCGATTTTTTGTATAAAATCGTTCAAAACGGTCGGCCCCCTGAAGGCCGTCCTGGGTATCACACAATTAGGAAAAGGTCGGCACTCGTGATATCCAGGTAGCTTTCCAGGGGGCCGCGCCTGTTATCATAAACCAACCGGAAGGTGCCTAAAGCATCAAAATAGAGGCGCGGATGACATATTACAGCCCCAAACAAGTCGCCAAAGCTATTGGGGTAAGTGAAGCCTCTCTTAAACGTTGGTGTGACAGGGGATTGCTCTCCTTCGTCCGTACTGCCGGCGGTCATCGTCGTATCCCGCAGCAGGAAGTGCTTCACTTTGTACGCACCAACCGGCACGACCTGGTCGCTCCCGAAATCCTCGGCCTTCCCGCGGGAACCCACAAACCGCAACAGTCCACGGTTAAGCTGGAGCGGATTATAGATATCCTGGTCCGCGGCGACGAAAAAGCGCTCAAATCGGTCATGGTCGATCATTATCTGAGCGGTTCGCCTCTTTATCCAATATGGGACACGGTGGTCGGGCCTGCCTTCCATCAGTTGGGCCTCCTGTGGGAACAGGGTGAGATTGAAATCTACCAGGAACGATTGGCTTGCGAGATTTGTGTACGGGTTCTGCACGAAATTTTGGACATTCTCCGTGAACCTACTGCCGATGCGCCGCCCGCCTTGGGCGCCTCTTTAAGCGAAGATCCCTACGCCCTGCCTACCCTGATGGTCGAAATCACCATGCGCGAAATGGGTTGGCGCTGCCGCTCCCTGGGCACCAATCTACCCGGCAGCACACTGGCGCGGGCCGTCTACGATAACCGACCGAAACTGATGTGGTTAAGCATTTCCTCTGTCCTGGACAACGAGCGTTTTATTGCCGATTGCGACCTCATCTGGGAAGCGTGTAATCAGGTAGGCACCCTGCTTGCCCTGGGTGGTCGCGGTTTGACACCCGAACTGCGCGGCGCGGTCAATTACACCGTTTTCTGCGACCGGTTGGGCGATCTGGTCAATTTCCTCGACAGCGTCGGTTAACACCGCCCCTCCAGTTTTTCCAGGGCAAGCCGACGAGTTATCTTGAGGGTGAATCATTTTCGTCGGGGTTATCACGTGTGATCAAGAATAACCGTATCCTCATCGTCGATGATAACGAAGCCATCCATGCCGACTTCTTCAAAGCACTCAGTCCACGCGCCAGGGGCCTTGGAAGCCATCTCAATGCCTTGGAAAGCCTGATTTTCGATATGGGTCACAAGAAGGACGCGGGTACGGATGCTTATGCCTTGTCCTCGGCCTATCAAGGCGAAGACGCGTTGGCCATGGTCGAGGAAGCTCGTGACGAGAATCGACCCTATGCACTGATCTTTTTGGATGTTCGCATGCCGCCCGGTTGGGACGGCATCAAAACGGCGGCTCATATTTTGGAAGCCGATCCACATGTGGAAATCGTGCTCTGCTCGGCCTATTCGGATTACTCCTGGAATCAGATCGTGGCCGCTTTGGGTGAAACCGATCGCGTGCTGTTCCTACGCAAGCCTTTCGACACCGTAGCCATCAAACAAATGGCCCTGGCTCAAACCCGCAAATGGGCCATGAAGGTAGAAAGCGAGCGCAACCAGGCAGAGTTGCGTCGGGCGCGTGAGGAGGCCGAATCGGCATCGCGCGAGAAGAGCATGTTCCTTTCCAATATGAGTCATGAAATCCGAACGCCGTTGAACGGCGTGATCGGCATGGCCAACCTCCTGGCCAAGACATCGTTGGACGGCGAGCAGAAAGAATGTGTCGAGGGCATCAGCTACAGCGCCGAGGTTCTGCTGGACCTGATTCGGGACATTCTCGATTTCAGCAAGATCGAAGCGGGCAAAATGGTGCCCGAAGAAATTGATTTCGATATCAAGAGCCTGCTGGAAGATGTGCGCACCATCTTCTCCTTCCAATTCGAGGAAGCAGGGCTGAAGCTGTCCTGCCATGTCAGCAAAGAAGTGCCTCGACTGGTTCGCGGCGACCCCGTGAGGGTCCGCCAGATCTTATTGAACCTGTTGTCCAACTCACTTAAATTCACCGTGGAGGGCGGCGTAGACGTGAACCTGAGGGTGAAAGAAGAAGACGCCGAGGGTTTTCTTCTGTCTTTCAGCGTGGCCGATACCGGTATCGGCATTGCTCCCGACGGCAAAAAAAGACTGTTCCGCAGCTTCACCCAGGAGGATCCCTCCACCACCAGACGTTACGGCGGTTCCGGTTTGGGCCTGACCATCTCGCGCATGCTCACCGACTTGATGGGCGGTGATATCGGTTATGAAAGCAGTGAGGGCAGGGGCTCCACATTTTGGTTCACCTTCCGAGCGGCTCGTGTGTCCACGGCCGCGGTATTCTCCATGAAGGATTTCGAACAGATGAACCTGCGGGTACTGGTAATGACCCGTGACACGATAACCCGTTCGCGCATCGTGGCCTTTCTCAACCGCTGGAAGTGTCCCTGTGCGGTAACCGGCAGCCCCAAGGAGTTGTTGCGCCTGCTCCGGGAAACTGCCGGCACCACCGATTCCTGGCAAGTGGTGGTAATGGAACACGAGTCGACTGATATCGAGGACGACCCGCTGCTACACGCTGTCGACGCGGACGATCAACTGCGGGAAATACCCCGCATCAAGCTGGTTTCCCGCATCCTGCCGGGAGACCGTCATCTCTTCCGCGATTTGGGATACATCGGCTTCCTGGCCAAACCGGTTGCCGAACAGGACCTCTACAGGCAACTAAGACGATGCGCCGAATCTTTCGTCAAGGTACCCCCACCCATTTGTACCGAAAACATTCGCATCCTGATTGCCGAGGACAACGTGGTCAACCAGAAGGTGGTGGCCCGGATGCTGAAGGCCGGAGGATACACCTCCGATCTGGTCAGCAACGGTCGGGAAGCACTGGAGGCTTTGGTGGAAAAGCCCTACGACCTGATCTTGATGGACTGTCAAATGCCGGAAATGGACGGCTTCGAGGCCACCCGCAAGATCCGTAACCTGAAAGGGGAATCGGCAGATGTTCCCATCGTTGCGGTCACGGCCAACGCGGTGAAGGGTGACCGTGAGAAATGCCTGGATTCGGGCATGGACGATTACATCTCGAAACCGGTCCGTCAGGACGAGTTGCTTCAAAAAGTGAACTTGTGGCTGACCCGCAACGATAATCAAGTCGGTGCCCGCTCAAAAGAAAGCGTATGAGTGACATCGCCGGCATGAAAAACCTGGGCCCGGTTTCGCTGAAACGCCTGGCCGAGGTAGGCATCACTACACGCGAGCAACTGAAACGAACGGGTTCGGTAGGCGTGTACCGGATGTTCAAGGCCAGGGGAATTCCGGTCAGCTTGAACATGGTCTACGCGGTCGAAGGCGCCCTGCTTGACATGCATTGGACGGCCCTGCCCCAAGAACTGAAAGACCGCTTGAAGGAGTCGGCTAAGCAAGAAAACGACTAGCCGAAACCTGACGACCTGACCACACGATTTGATGAGAACCGGCGCCTGTCAAAATTCTCTTGCAAAAGACCCGGCGCCCGGGCCGCACATTTAAATCCGGCGGAAAATCAGCCGGTGCCCGGGCCGCCTGCCAAAATTCCCTCGCGAAGTACCCGGTGCCCGGGCCGCCTGCCAAAATTCCCTCGCGAAGTACCCGTCACCCCGGCCGCCTGCTAAAACTCTCTCGCGAAGTACCCGTCGCCCCGGCCGCCTACTTAAATTCTCTCGCGAAGTACCCGGTGCCCGGGCCGCCTACTTAAATTCTCTCGCGAAGTACCCGGTGCCCGGGCCGCCTACCAAAATTCTCTCGTGAAGTACCCGTCGCCCGGGGCGCACCTCAAAACCGGCGGAAAATTTGCCGTCGCCCCGGCCGCCGCCGGTTCAATGTCCCATACTTTTCCCTGTCTATGGGAAGTCCATTTCAGGTTTTCGCGATGAGCTGCAAGTCCCCGTATGCTTAGATAGATAGTAAGTGGCTATATTCAGAATGACACCGGGTTAAAACATACGTTCCAAGGTTGGGGTCAGGCGGGCCTGGTTTCTGCCGAGGCTGTCCGCCACCAGTTGTTCCGCCACGTTTTTCAGTTGGTCCAGGTTGCCCGGCCAACGGTAGAGGACCAGCCTGGAGAGGAAACCCTTGGGCAACCAGCGGTCCTGGTAGTTATCGTTGAACTGGAGTCGATCGGCCTGGTCGTGGCCGGCCAGGGCCTGGCGAACATAACTCATGAACAGGCTGCTGATGTCATCGCGGCGCTCGCGGAGCGGCGGTAGGGCCAGGACGTTGCCCAGTCCGTGCAGCAGGTGGGGCACGCTGCGGCCGCCCGCTTTAACCACCTCCGCCGGCGCCGCCGTACCCGCCATCAGTCTCAGATTGATAGCGCGCGGGCCTTCCCTTCCGGGTACGATGCCGGTTTGCATGAAGGTCATCAGCAGTTCCTGAAGTTCGTCGTCGGCCTGATCGATCTCGTCCAGGTAGAGCGTGCCCTCTGCCGCGCGTCCGAAAGAGCCCGGATCGGGATAGGCGGCGCGTGGGTCGCCGAACAGACGCAGGGTTGCCTCTCCCGGCATCATTTCGGCGAGGTTGACGGCGACGAAGGGGCCCTCGCGTTCTGAAAGTTGGTGAATGATTTCGGCCAGACGGCGCTTCTCCGTGCCGAACTCACCGCAAATGAGCACCGTCGACCAGGTTCCGGCCAGGCGGGCCGCTTCCAACTTGAGGTTATCCAAACGCCTGCTGTAGCCCAGCTTGTCCAAAAGCGAAGGAATGCCGTCCGAGGACTCCTCATGGTAGTGCAGCAGCAATACCGCGGCCTGAGCCAGGTCGATGACCACGCCCCGTTCCAAGGATGCCAGGGTAATGCCGCAGTCCTCCGAAATGGAGAAACCGTCCACGCGTACCTTGGTTCGGGAGCCCGTCACCCGAACGCGCAAACCTTTGTCGTTGGGTTCCAGGTAGATCGGCTGCCTGCTGATGTAGGGAACGGCCAGCGGTTCGCCCGGTTCGCTGCCGGGCGCAACAAATAGAGGCTGGTCACGGCATATAGCGGCGGCTTGTCCACGTCCGAGATCTCCCAGGTAGGCCCGCTCGCCGATTCGACCCGGATTCGAGTGATCGATAATGGTCAGAACCAGGGGCGGACGGTGATCAGTTGGACCGGATTGCCGGTGTGAGGTAGGGTTTGATGGATTGGCGGGTGGAAAAGAGAAAGTTTCGGAAATGGCATGTTCCTCATGGGTCGTAAAGTCCCGGCTTCAGAACGGCGGGAAGCATCGAGGCGACGCCGAAATAAGGTAACGGCGCCGCCCCGGCCCAATTCAGTTATCCAGGGAACGCGTGCGCTCCCACATGGTCAAGGTACGCGCACCGGAACGGTTGAGGATCATCAAGATCTCCTCCTTGTGTTCCAGGTCCGCCGATTCGACGGCTTGGCGTAGCTCGATGACGCGCTGTTGTTTGTTGACATAGGTTTGAACAGTTTGGACCACATCCTCGTCAGCCAGGTTCTCCAGGAAGGTAATCCCCTCGATATATACCAATTTGGCCGCCACATCCGCCGAGATCATCGCCTGGCGGTAGCTGCGCGGAATATCGGTCAAAATACGTTCGTGGTATTTCTCTGCCAAGATATCCGGGACATAACTGAGAATGATGTGATCGTTCAAGGCGCTACGAAATTCCTTCTCACTGAGGGAATCCAGGCTGGCCGAGACCAGGTCGGTGACCCGGTTGATCACCGAGCTGAGCACCTTGGACAGTTCCACCAGGTTATCGCGTTTGCCGCGCTCGTGATATTCGCGCAACAGAAGCTTGGCTTCGAAGTCCGCTTTCTGGCGCAGCTTGTCCAACACTTGCGTAACATAGGTGGGCTTGATCTTGATGAACTCCTCCGGCTCCAAGATCAGCGAACTGATGATCTCGAACGAAGAACAGATCACGCCGCACTTGTTGGCCGAGCTGTCCTTGAAGACCATGACGCCCTTTTCCTGTAAGCGGTCCCGTGCTTCCTCGGTAAAGAAGATATTGGCGCCCTCTACGATGCCCTTGACGGTGGGGGTGTCGTCATCGTCCAGGTAATCATTCCAATTGTCGCTGTTAACCGTATAAGGCCGGCCTCCGGCGGGAATGAGGATATCGGCCTTGACTACCGCGTGCAGTTTGTTGCGAATACGGATGTTCTCCTTGGTATCCGCCGGAATCACGAAGGCGCCCTCTGTCTTGGAAAGCACCTCGGCATTGAAATCGCGGATGGAACGGCTTTCCTCCACCAGGCGCAGCAGTTCCTTCCAATCCAAACCCTCGGGATCGCAGGCCGCGCCGAGACCGTCGCCGATCGCCACCACCTTGGCGTGTTTACCGTATTCACGGTACAAGATCTTCAATTCGTTACCGGCCACGTCGCCGTCGGGCCCGCCGGTCATCTTGACGGTGAAATCCTGCTTGCGGGGATCGATACCCATCTCGTGCAGCAGGTTCTCCAGGAACACGTTGACACCCTCGGAGGTTACGCCGTATTCCTTGTGGTTGATGCCCGCCAACGGTTTCGAAGACATAAACGCGTTGGGGAACCGATAGCCCTGACGGCGCGCCTGTTCCACGAATGCGTCGATGAGATCGTTGGTCAGGTTCTCGTCGGGACCCAGGTAGATATATTCTTCACGACCGTAATAGTCGATGATGGCCTCGTCCAGCTTTCCGGTCTCGGGATCGATGGTGATGAGGTTGAGGATGGAGTCCACGGCGCCGATGGCCGCTGTTTCCTTGTCGGCCCCGGGTTGCAAAAGCAGTACGGCCTTGGAACCGCCCTCGGGGATGTCCTTGTTCTTCAATTGCTGGGCGTAGGAAAGGCCCTGTACCTCGTCGAACAAGCCGGCAAAGGCCACCTCGTACTGGCTGGCGTCACGCGGCATGACAATGCGCATACCGCCGCGCGCCGTATCCCGGTAGCGAACCTGGAAACCGCGATAGCCCCGCCCGACCATGTAGAAGAAGCCGAAAGGCCGGTTGGGATAATGCTCGTCACGTAGCACCGCCGGGTCCATGCGGAAAGCCAGGCCGGTCTTGCGCGGGTAGAAATAGTTGGTCTTGTAGATATGGTGGAGGAAGTTGAACGACTCCTCCCAAATGTCCCGGGAAATGCGTTTGTTGATCTCGCTGATGCGACCGCGCAGTTCATTGCCGATATGCACCAGACGCTTGCGCTCATCATCACCCGTGCGCGGATCGAACTTGACGCGGAAGTAATTGATCAGTTCCTTCAACATTTCCGGGTCGCGCATCAGGGTTTTGCGAATGCGTTCGTCGGAATAGTAGTAGGGATTGATCTTGGAAAGGAAGATCTGGGTCCAAACCGACATGGCGCGGACCAGGTTGATTTCGTTCAGCGAGTAGGGTTCGCCCTCCTCACCCGGGTTCTTCCAAAGAATGTCGTACTGGTCCTGGTCCACCCAGCGGAGAGACTTGGCCGCCTTGTTGAGTTTGAGAAAGGGGACAAACTTTTCGTCAACCAACTGCCCGCTCTCGTGACGGATGATGAAGGTGAGGATGGAGATGGGTGTTTCGGTCTGTTGGTTGACCGTGGCCAGGACACAACGATTGGTGATAAAGCCGTAACGCTCGAACAAGGCCAGAAAACTGGGTAAAGACTCGTTGATAGGCATCTTTTTGATGGCAATGTCCAAACGGGCGTATTCGTGATAATACTCGGGAATCAAGTGTGAAACGGCGTCTTCGCGATCCTTGGCGAGGTTGTAGAGTTTGTACAGGCGGGCCATACGGCCCGGGGTGGCGTGGACCACCATGTCGTGATCCAGGTTCACCAGGAAATTGGTCACCGCCTCCTTGTCATCCTCGTCGGCCAGCATTTCCTGTGCGGTTTCCACCTTGGCCTTACATTTCTCGTTTTCCATGTCCACCGGGCTGAACTTTTCGGTAAAGAAGCTGGAGATCAGCAACAGGCGGTCGTTTGAGGTGAACATGGCGCCGTGTTTCACATCCAGGTCGATGATACTGCCGGCGATGTCCTGAAAGATGCGCTCGTCGTTCCCGGGAGCCAGGAAAGTGGTCTTGGAGCGGTCACGATTCCACAATTGCAGGGTTTGCTTGCTTTCGAAAATGTGGCCCGTGATAATGGCATGCAGGTCGCGAACCTTCTCCTCGCGCGGCGTCGTTTCATAATAGAACTGCGGCATATTGGAGAAAAACCAGGGGGTGAGGATGGCAATGGATTGGTCGATCGCGACACGGGCGCCCGCCTTGATATCCTCGATATATTCGTCCAGTTCGGCGCCTTTTTTTCCGGCCCCGAGATCACTTCCGAAAAGGTCCTTGCCGATGCCCTCGTCGTCGAGCAACCAGGCGTCCAGGTCCTCCCGGCTCTTACGGATAACCATGAGTCCTCCAGAAATGGAAGTTGTCCTAAGGCTGCGCGAGACTTCCCCATCTCACGCTACCCACCCGCGCACAAGCCGCCCTGCCCGATCGGTCCCGGCGGACGGCCCTCGGGCCGGTTCCGGCCGCACATGTCGTGGAGGGTTCCGCCATTATAGAACGGAAAGGCAAACTGAACGGGGCAAATTCGCACGTTCACCTAAACCTTCGGCAGTTCGCGCAAAAAAGGTTATAGCCGTTATCCGGCCGGTTTTGTGACCCCCAAAAAAGACTGACCCCTGTCTCGGCCCGTTTTCGTTTGTCTCGATAACGGCGCGGCCCTCTCCGGGGGGACGAGGGCGCGCGCCCAACCCTCATTTTTCCATGAGAGGACTTCCTAAACCGGCCCGGTGTGGGCGTAGCGACGGTTCCTCAACAGGAGCCGGAAGGCTGCTAACGCTACGACAAACCGGGCCGTTTTCTTTGGGGCTGCCGGAACCGGTCTTTTCCAGGACATCTGATGCGGACATCCTGTTATGATGGATTCTGGAGGCTTCTATGTCACGGCAAATTCCTCGGGGTATGTCCAACTTTAAAGAGCTGCGTGAACGTGACTTTTACTTTGTGGATAAATCCATGCTCATTGCCGATGCGGTGAGAAGCGGCGCCGAGGTTATTTTGTTACCGCGACCCAGACGGTTCGGCAAAACCCTCAACCTTTCCATGCTCCGCCATTTCTTCGACCCGGGTGATGGTAACGCGGCTTTGTTCGAGGGTTTAGCAGTTAGTAGTCAGCCGGATGTCATGGCCCATTGCGGACAATACCCCACCGTATTCATCACTTTGAAAGACATGAAGTTCGAAGATTATGACACCTGTCATCGCGCCATGAGTGAAATGCTTGCCATGCTTTTCATTTCTTTCAGGGATGTCATTGCAAAAGCGGAGCCCATGGCGATTTATAAAACCATGACTGACGATATCATGAACGGCGTTGCTCATACCGCTACCCTTCAACGCTCCTTGGGCTTGCTCACCGAGCTCATCTATCGAGGAACAGGTCAGAAAAGCGTCGTGCTGATCGATGAATACGACGCGCCGATCCACGCCGGTTACCGCCACGGTTATTACCGAAAGATGATCGGGTTTATGCGTAATCTTCTTAGCGGCGCCTATAAGGACAACGATTATTTGCACCAGGGCTGTGTCACCGGCATTCTTCGTGTTGCCAAAGAATCCATTTTCTCCGGCTTCAATAACCCCAGTGTCGCCACGATCATGGAAGAAGAGTTCTCACAACACTTCGGTTTCACGGAGAGCGAAGTGACCGCCGTTCTGGAAGATTTCAACCTGGCGGATCGAAGGGATGAGGTACGCGAATGGTACAACGGCTACCGCTTCGGTTCCTATATCATGTATAACCCCTGGTCCATCATGGAATATGTCAGTGCCGCACGGTTTGAAGACGTAAGGGCGCGGCCCTATTGGGTCAACACCAGCGAGAATCAACTGATCCACGAGTTGACGGTCGAGTCAGACGCCATCCGTAAGGAAGAGTTGGAAACCCTGCTGCGTGGGGAATCGGTCCACAAGGAAATCATCACCAACATCGTTTTGGAAAACATGTCGCCGACCACAATCTGGAGCCTGCTCACCTTAAGCGGGTACCTGAAACCCCAAACCCTGACCATCGACGAGGGCCGTTTCCTCTGCGACCTGGTCATTCCCAATCGTGAGGTTCGCACCTTTTTCGATCAAACTGTTCGCGAATGGGTCGGTCGACAAACCGGACAAAGGCTGGAACCTCTGTTAAATGCCCTTCTGGCCGAGAACATGGAGCATCTGGCCGCCCATTTCGCGGAAATGGTCAAAACCGTACTCAGCTTTCACGACACTGCCGGCAACGAGCCCGAACGCGTCTACCACGCCTTCATGCTGGGCCTGTTGGTGGACCTGCGGGGCAAATACCAGGTGTTGTCCAACCGAGAGTCCGGCTTGGGACGCTATGACATCATCATGATTCCCAGGGACAAAACCGCCGTGGGATTTGTTTTCGAGTTCAAAAAGGTAGAGGAACAAACCGCGGAAATCACGGCCGCGGAGGCCCTCAAGCAAATCATCGAGAGAGATTACGCCGCGGATCTAAGAAGCCGGGGCGTGCAGACCATTCGCGCGATTGGTGTCGCGGTGGACGGCAAGCAAACCAGAATCTGTAGCGACCTGCTGCCGTCCCGCACGGACTAAAGCCACAGAACGAAATGGTCGCCCGCGCCGATAGTCACTTGTTCCACTCGGGCGGTAAATTCGGATGCAATGGTCCCTGCCATTTCCTCGGCGATATGCCGCTTCGCTGCATCCAGGTAGAGAAGCTTGCCACGATCCTTGTGGTCATCGTCGACTTCCGTCAATTCTATCCGGACGCCGCGTGCCTCGAGGAGGGATTGCACGGATTCCGCTTTTTCCTTATCGCGAGCCTTGTAGAAGACATTGAGCCGCTCGCGGGCCAGGAGCGGCGCTTGCTTTTGGAGAATATTCAGGTCGCTGACGGTAACCTTCTCCTTTTCCAGCAGTTCGATTCTGGCATTCAATGCGGTCAACTCACTTTGAAGACCATCTTTCTTGTGAGTCAGTTCGTCTCTAAGTGCGGGTTCTGAAACACTTCTTTCCAGTCGTTCCAACAGCCGATACTGCTCTTGGAGGATTGTGAGTGTTCCTTTTTGAATATCGTTTACGCTACTCGCCAGGCGATTGACCTTCTCCACCCTACCTTCCAAGGTTTGGAGACGCAACTCGACCTGGCTTTGGTATTGCGCCAACTTATCATCGGCCACACCCTTGATGTACCCGTAAGCGCTGAAACCAATGGGCAGGACGACAATGATACAGCCTGCCAAAGTGGCCCAGAATACTCTCGAACCGTGTTTTTTCTCGCCAACCTCCGAGTGGTTTTGATTGCCGAAAAACATCGCGATACCGTGAACGAATTTCGCCACCATGGTCCGCGAGAGGGTCGATTCCCTGGTTTTGCCGGTCCCCGTGAGTTGGTGCGCCGGAAACTCGGGATCGTCAGTTTCCCGGTGTGCGGGGTCAGGGTCGGGTTGCGCGGGCGCTTCCGCCAGGGAAATGGGCTGGACCGAATCGGCGGAGTCGGGTTCTTGAGCAGGACCGGTGTTTTGAGATATACCGCCCTCGCTTGAGCCCCTGTCCTCAGACGGCAATTCCAAGGTGGGTTCAACGGTTTCGTTTTGAACCCTCGACCTCGTATCATTCTTCGAACCATCCTGGTCCCATTCATACTTCATGGTCTCTTCCGACATGGTCAAGCCTCCTTCTATCCGGGTGGACTAATTCTAATGTACGCAGTCTTTCCGAGTCTTTCCGTACTTCACGAAAGCAATTCTGGAAAGCGTCTGTTCCACCCAGGCATCGTGTGCATCGGTGAAATGATTGAAGCGGATATCGATGAATTTCAGGTTGGCGGTCGAGGAGAATTCCGGCAGGAAGCCGAGGCAGTTCTTCTGTGCGTAAAAATAGGCGAGTGATGACGGCAGATTCCGCAATTCCGTGATTTCGTTGTCGGCAATCCAGATCTCTCGCGTGCAGTCGGGGAATCGAGGGAGATTTTCGAGTTGGTTGCCGGTGACGTCGATTATAACCAACCGGCCGCCCCAGTTACCGATCTTCAGCAAACCGCTGTCCCTGCATATGAATTCGGTAAGGCCCGCGGGCAGATTTTCGATGTAGTGCAATTCCTTATTCTTGGAACAACGAAGCACCTGCAAGCCGTCATGCAATTCCGGTAAAACGGAAAAGTGATTCCCGGTGATATCCAGCCAAGTCACAGACGTACCGATGCCCTCCAGCATGGTCAGGTCGTTGAATTGAAGCGTCAAGCGCTCGAGTTGCTTGTAGTTTGCCAGTTCCAGACTGATCAGGTTGACCTTGTTCAAGGTCAATTCCCGGATGTTGTCCGACAGATAGGTTAAGTCCACGGTGGGATTGACCTTCCGGTTGTTTTCGTCCCGATATGGGAAGTTGTCGTTGATAATCAGCGTTCTCATAGCAGGCATTTCAGCATCGAGGAGTCGAAGTTTGGTTCGTTCGATTTCCAATTTTTGTAGGCTGACCGATAGTGAGGAGATGACCTCGATATCTTGACCTTCGATGTACAGGGAGCGAAGGTTGGGCATGATCTCGATGCCGTTGAGTGATTGGATCATGTCGTCCTTGTTGAAGACCAATTTCTTCCCGGCTCGATAGGCGTTCCGGCGAGACGGACGCATCAGTTCGGGTTTTCGTAACAAAAGGTCCTCGACGATCTTTTGGGTTATTCTCAGTTCGATCACCCGCGCCAGTTCCCTTTGCGTCAATTTATAGTCGCCGTCGGTATTGGCAACTTCCTCGATCAACGCGGCCAGCAGCCGGTCCTCAAACGAACCCAGGCAGTCCCGAGCATCGTCATAATCCTTTCTGTCGACATGGTCCGATAAAACCCGCGCCGGTTGCTCTTCCCCATGAATCTGCCTCATTTGGGAGGATGGGGCGGGCATCTGCTCCTGCAGGATGACCGGGCCGGCAAAAAGCGACATACACAATCCGATACCGGCGGCGCGGGCAAAGGACAGATCGAAGGCGGAACGCAAGCCTGCGACGGCTTGTTCTATCTTCCGGCGCCAGGGGTAGGGCTCGGGACGAAGGGCGGCCTCGAAATCAAACAGGAAATCGGCTGCCGACTGGTATCGCTCCCAGGGTTTGTTCGCCAAAACCTTATGGAAAAGCTGCGCCCAGCGGTCACGCACGACCTGTTTTTGATGGTCTTGTGCGACCCAGTTGAAGGGTATTTTCGGCGGATTGGGTGATGTCAGTTTATGGCAGACCAATTCCTCGTCCGGCTTGTTCCTGAAGAAGGGGTGTGCACCGTGGTACAGCGTATAGACGATGACACCGAAGCTGTAAATATCGGCAACGCCGGCTTCCTGGACCATTTCGATACCGTGATAGCGCAGGTAAAGCTTTTCCGGCGCCATGTATTCGAGAGTCCCCAGGGAGCATTCCTCATGCCTTTCCGTCTGGAAATGGTGATCCCGGGCCAGGCCGAAATCGAGCACTTTCAGGCGGCCGTCGCGAGTAAGCAACATGTTTTGCGGCTTCAAGTCGTTATGGGACCGCTTCATGTTCTGAAAGTAGACCAGAATGTCAGCCAACTGCCTGGTCAGTTCGTGCTTCTCCCGAAAGGTTCTGGAAACCTTGGGATCGAACTTGATGCCGTCCACGTATTCCATGATGATGACAGGTCCCAAGGACTCGTCTTCAACCAATCGATAAAACCGAACGACGCCGGGGTGGTCCAAATCTTTCGCACGTTCGAACTCGTACCGGAGGGCTTGCTCGTAGTGGGCGACGGTTGCAGAAGATAATCCCTTTCTATTGGCGTATTTGACGGCGCAGAGAGTTCCTCTTTCTCTGACGAGGGCCTTATAGACGACGCCGTAGGAGCCTTTGCCAAGGCGTTCCTTGAACTCCAGGTCGTTTAAAGTCAGATTGTTCAATGCCTTCATCGAGTGCCTCCGTGATCACCCTACACGAATCCCGTTCTGTATTCGGCAGAGGCCGAATACAGTGGGCAGCGGGCAAACAGAATTCGACTGTTCGCTTAAAAACTGAGACAGTTATCTACTGCAGCGCGGTTTCCTACGGCGTCTGATTGAAAAGACGATCCAGTGTTCTATCACTTAAAGAAAAGTGGCGGATAGAACCATCCGGTATACACCGCTTCACTAAGCGAGTTCCATGCCAAGAAAGCCGGGGGCTGACAGCCGATTGTGGCGGCATAACACCAAGTTTATCGAAAGAAAAGGTTTAGGTCCAATCACTGCTGTTTTTTTATTTGATAAGCTGTTATCACTTTGTTGAAAAACATGACATTGGAAACTAAATTGAGTACAAATGCCTAGGACAAGCTCCAATCGACCTGCGTTTTCTTATATAAAAAAGGATACTATTCTGGAATATCGGACTAGATCGAAACAATCCAGGACCGGTTAGCCGTAACGACTGATACGGTTAACTCAATATGATTTTTTTACAACGTGTGGATAGGCGGCTACCGAGGTAGCCGCCATATACAGTTAGCGGCAGGATCTTCCCACGGGTTCAGGAAAAAGCCGCCGGCCGGGCTGCCGGTTCCGTCTTACCAAATCGCTTCAGCCGTGGAAAAGCAAGACCCAGGACCACACCCAGACCGGCGATGCCCAGCCACAAGGCATCCGGTCCCCAGCGGTCATAGATCAGGGCGCCCAGCAGGGGGCCGATCATGTGGCCCGCCCCGAAGGTCATGGAGAACACGCCCATGTAGCGGCCTCGATGTTTTTCGCCGGCCAACTCCGCGACGAAGGTCATGGAAGCGGGGGCGGTCAGCATTTCGCCGGTGGTCCAGATCAGCAGGGAGAACACCGCAAAAGTAAAGCCGCTGCCCAGCGGAAGGATGCCCAAGCCGAGGCTGAAGAGAATGACGCCCCAGGCGATGATCCATAGGGGCGATTTCTTCTCGACGGCGTGAGTCAGCGGCATTTCCACCAGGGTAATTATGACGGCGTTGATGGTCATCAGCAGGCCGTAACCGGATTCGGACAGCCCGTAAACGCTTTCCAGGTAGATGGGGTAGGTGGAAAACGCCTGAAAGACGATACAGGCAAAGACCACGAACATGGCGGAGAACCCCATGAAGGCGGCGTCCCGCCAGGGCGGCTTGCCGGAGGGATCGACCGGCGTAGCGCTTCGGACTTCGTCGGCTGCCGTCTCGGGCTGCTCCCGCATGGCGAACAGAACCAGAAGACCCGCCGACAGGCAGGTGATGCCGTCCAGGCGGAACAACCAGGCGTAATCGAATTCGGCCAGGAACCCGCCGACCGCCGGACCCAAGGCCATGCCGATGTTGATAGCGGTGCGGTTGAGCGCAAAGGCCCGCATCCGCTTTTCGATCGGGCAGGATTCGGCCAGGGCGGTTGACACCGCGGGCCGGTAGGATTCACCGACCAGTCCCAACAGAAACATACCGGCCAGCAGCGGCAGGGGTTGGTAGAGGTATTGAAGCGACCACAGCACGCCGCCGGAGCCGATGAGACTGAGGTAAATGACCTTGCGAGCGCCGAGTTTATCGGTGAGCCAACCGCCGCCCAGGGTTCCGACCATACCGCCGGCTCCGAAGGAAGCCATGGCCTGGCCGGCAAAGAGCACACCCAGACCCAACTCCTTGCTGACGTAGATAGACACAAAGGGGACAACCATGGTGCCCGCTCGATTGATGAGAGTTACCACTGCCAGAAACCAGGTATATCCCGGTAGACCCCGGTAGGCACCTAACCAGATGCCGAAGAACCTACGCATGAGCACGCCTCCGCGCCCGCCCCTTGAACCGAGGGTATACGACCTTACCCGCCGTCGGTTTCACGAACACGCGAATGACAGTGATTTAAAAAGCGGCCAGATCACGAATGCGCGCCAGTTTTTGTTCCATGCACACCAGGTGGACCATATTGGCAAGGCGTTTCTTGAGCACTTGGGTGGAACTACCCTTGATCCAGTAATCGTCGGCGCCGTCCTCGATACAGGCCAGCACCTCTTTCTCATCCATACCGGAGAGCACCAATACCTTCACGTGGTCCAGGTCCTTGTTTTTGCGGACTTCGTGGAGAAACTCGCTGCCGTTCATACGCGGCATGGCCCAATCCAACAGGACGATATGCGCTATGCCGCCCTGTAATAGGAACTTCAATGCCTCCAAGCCGTCTACGGCGGTCTCTACCCGGCAACCCATGCCGCGTAGGGCCTTTTCTTCCCAGAATCGCTCGGTGCGACTGTCATCGACAATTAGGGCGGTGATTCCATTATCCTGCATGGGGGGCCTCCTGGACGGAATCGAAAAATAAAACGTGACACTGCGACCTATCGGCAAACTCGCGGCCGTTCTTGAATGTCGGTAAGAACGGTTTTTGAGAAGCCGGGAAACCCCTAACCGCGTTTTTTAAGGAACAACAGCATGCTCACTAAAACCAGGCCCACGATTCCCGGCGCAATCAATTGCCTGAAGCGAAAACCGATGCCCAAATCCTGGCGGATGGCCGCTAAATCATCGAGTGAGGAAGCCGGATACCCCTTGCTCATGGCGGCATCGAACCACCGTTGCGCCTTATCGAGATCCTTGGGAACGCCCACCCCCAAAGCGTAGAGTTGGCCCAGGCGGTTCTGCGCCCTCGGGTGACCCGCTTCGGCGGCGGCTTGGAACAGCTCCGCGGCCTCGCGGTAATCGCGCAAAACGCGACCCGTACCGACGAGATGCATATCGCCCAGTCGTGTCCGGCTCGGCGAGTGCCCCCGGGCAACGCCGCGACGCAGGTAGGCCACAGCTTTGATCATGTCCTTGGGGACGCCGCGACCTTCTTCGAAAAGCTCGGCCAGGCGATATAGAGCGCCGCCGTGCCCCAGGTCGGCCGCACGCAGAAAGTGCATGACCGCGCGGTTCTGACTGCCGGTCTCCTCCATGTCTTCCCGGTCCAGGTAGAGCAGGCCGATTTGAAATGAAGCCTCGGCATATTTTCTATCTACCGCCTTCTTGAACCATTCCAGGGCTTGCGCTTCATCTTGTTCCACCCCGCTGCCCTTGGCATAGATGACGCCCAGGGACGTCATGGCCCTGGCGTCGCCCTGGGCGGCAGCCTTGCGATACCAGTCGGCAGCTTCCTCGAGGGCGGGTTCAACGCCGCTGCCTTCTTCCAGCAAGACGGCCAGATTGGTTTGAGCGGGCGGATAACCCATTTCGGCGGCTTTGCGAAACCAGGCCAGCGCTTCCGTCAGATTATTGGGGTTCTCCGCGCGCAACAGCGAACCCAGGTTGTTCATGGCGCCGACATTGCCTTTTCCCAGGGCCGAGCCGTACCAGGTTCGAGCCTTCTCCGAATCTTGCTCCACGCCCAGGCCGGAATGATAAAGAACCCCCAGGTTGTTCATGGCGCCCGGATGGCCCGCCTCCGCGGCCTTTAGGTACCAGGGGACCGAGCCCGCCGGATCGGGTTCTTCGCCGCCCATGCCCTCCTCGATGCTGGAGGCCAGGAGGAAGACGCATTCGATATCGCCGCTTTCGGCGCATTCAATGATCTTCGGAAGAACGGGTTCAGCCATGGCGAGCCCTTTTTTCTTGTCCTCCATGAAGCCGCATCGGCCGCGGAAGAACATCCGGGCCAACCACATCCGCGCCAAGGGATCGCCACTGTCCGCGGCCTGCCGAAACAAGGGACGGGCGGCCGCGTAATCCACCCCGCCGTCGGTGCCGATATAGAGCGACACCGCCCTGGCCAGGACATCCGGTGTATCTTCAGCAGCCGACACCTGATGAATCAACAGAAAAAGAAGTAGGAACGTGCGCATCATCCTTCCGTATCGATCAGCAACTCTCGAACCTCGATGCCATAGTGTAGCAGATTTCCGAGGAAGCCAAAACCGATGCCTTTCTCGTCGGCGGTGACCGGTCGGATCATGAGTTAAATACTTTCCCGATAGCCGGAAGCCGGCTGAATTCCCGCTCCTCCTGTTGTTTGCACTGTAGCCGGCGCTAATTCAAAAAGTAAGTTGAAGCCGGCCGGCGCTCGCAACGGTTTAAGACCGGGAAAGCCCGGCTTTTTCATCATTCCCTGATAACCCGTTGCAGGGAACGCGCTATGATAAAGGCTTGCCTTGAATTTTGTACCGATCTAGGAGGCCTGCATGTCTATTCGTTTGGGTGATATCGCCCCAAATTTTAAAGCGGAAACCACCGAGGGTCCCATCGACTTTCACGAGTGGCTGGGTGATTCCTGGGGGATTCTGTTCTCGCACCCCAAGGATTACACACCCGTGTGCACTACCGAACTGGGTTATATGGCCAAGATCAAGCCCGAGTTCGACAAGCGCGGCGTCAAGATCCTGGCTCTTAGTGTCGATTCCCTGGAAGATCACAGGGGTTGGATCAAAGACATCGAAGAAACCCAGGAAACCAATGTAAACTACCCCGTCATCTCGGATATTAACAACGCGGTTGCCGACCTGTACGACATGATCCATCCCAACGAGCTGGATCAGTTGACCGTTCGTTCCGTATTCGTGATCGGGCCCGATAAAAAGGTGAAACTGACCTTGACCTATCCCGCCTCTACCGGCCGTAACTTCGACGAGTTGCTGCGCGTGGTGGACTCCCTGCAACTGACGGCGAATCATCAGGTGGCGACGCCCGTCAACTGGCAGGACGGCGATGACTGTATCGTGGTGCCGGCCCTTTCCGATGAACAGGCTTCGGAAAAGTTCCCCAAGGGCGTGACCCGCGTCAAGCCCTACCTGCGCTTCACCCCGCAGCCCGATAAATAATGCTCACGGTCCGGCGGCGTCAGGGTCGCCGGGCCCTCGGGAACTTTCGAGATTGCCCTGAACGTGATGCGCAACCGATGTCTAAAAGCGGGCCGTCGCTTATCCATGCCTGGTGTCTGAATGTCGGCAACAATAGCAAAAAAGCGCCGCTTGCTTCAGAGGGCCGCATGGCCAAATATGGCTTGACAGGGGAAAGAAGGGTTGCTAATTTAAAACTGCCTTCATTGAGCATAATTCACGACTGGAGCGCCTTTTGATTGATTTACGCCTGGTATTACTGTTTTCTATAAGCAGTTTCGCTCTAGCCTCCGACTCTCCCACATCTTCCAAAAAAGACATCATTAAAGAGATGTTACACCTCACGGGTACGGCAAAAAGACTAGCTTTTGCCACTGAGGAAATACGGGCCGATGTAGAGCGCTATGGTCATCCTTATGAGCAAGAGAAATCTTATCTTAAAGACATAGTCGAAATCACTGAGGAAGAAAACATAGTTAAAGCACTGAGCGAGAGTTTGACTCACGAGGACATAGCAGAGCTTCTTTCCTTTTACCGATCAAATACTGGAAAAAAGATTAAAGCAGGTTCTCTTAATGTCAAGGAAAAAGCTCCTGAAGGGTATCTCGAAACCATTTCTTCATCAAGACGCAGACTTTGCAAGCAGATCTACTTGGAAATGTCGATGATGTGGTGTGAAGCATTGACTTTCATAAGGCTGACTCTCCAAGCGAGTCAAGTAAACGGAAGTGTACCTACAAGCATGATGGAAGTACAACAGACCATGTCCCTTATTGAGGCCCAATTTTTCGCGAAAAAGAAGGCTGAACAAGGCTTGGACCTTAGTGAAGCCTTCTATCGCTACCGACAACTATCGGAAAGTGATTTGGTTTCCTTTCTTGCATTTTTACAAAAGGATGCTTTAAAGAGGCTTCGATGCAAGATAGCAACAAAAGCTTCCGATTACCTTGTGAAAAGACTTGATACTGTTCAACAGGCAATTTTTCAAGACAAAAAAATCATAACTGTTCTAAATTAAGCCTTCGGCTATTACAACACCCTGATCCCGGAATTTTTCGATACGTGTATTCAATAGAGAGGTAAACCATGCTCCGCTTGTTAACACTTTCCAGTTTGATCTGCCTTTCTTTCACACTCCTCGCCACGGAGGAGGTAGATATCCAGGAACTCGAAAACGATATCTTTCAATCCTTGCAGCGCCCACTGAAGGGACTGAGTCAAGACCAAATGTTGCACCACGCCATTCGGACCCTTGAAAAAATCAACAGGCTTTCCCTGGAACTAACGAAGGCCTACAAAAAAGGTAAGATCGAGGGCAGTCGAGCTTCAGCTCTTATGGACAGCGCATATTTTATGTATGCTAGTTTACTTTGGAAAGCTGGTGAATTGGAGAGTGCCGTTACGGCCTTGGACCAGGCCAATCTTTATAATCGAGGAACTTCAGCCGAGGCAAACCGGGTTTTGTTCAAAGGGATTCTGTTCAAGCTGGATGATCCGCAAAGAACGGTCGATATTTATACTGAGTATACCGAGAGGGCAGATTTTTTTGTTGGGACCACACCAAAAATCGACCAGGATGCGGACATTCTCTTGTCCCTTGCCGATGCTCAAGCCATGATCGGTAATTACGGGGAGGCCGTGTCGGCCTACGAGGATTATATCGAATGGGTAGAGGCCAACCCTCGACTGCATTTAATCCAGGCAAAAACCGTCATATCGAATTATAAAAAAATCAAGAATCAAGGAAAGGGTCGCCTCAGTGAAAAGCGATTGGCCGCCCTTGTCAAAAAAATCGACAGCCCTTTCTTCGATGACCCCGAAAGAGCAGCGTTCCGCGAAGAAAGACGAACCCAAACAGCCATGGACGATGAAATCTACGCCAGGAACTTCGAGAACCTGGTCAACGGCTATTGATTCCATGTATGGAAACCGAACGGTTGATCGAAGAGCAGGACTGTAAATTTCGAGCCGGCTGGCGACTGAGCACCACATAAGCTGACTGCTTGTGGGGCGTTTGTTTTTATTTGGCTTCGGTGCTTTCACCTTCCTTTTACATTTGGCACCCGTATTTCCCACGCGATGCATGGCGGAAGTGTGTGCGCCCAGGCGGACGGAAGGATTCCCGCCGGCCGAGCGATGTACCGTCAACCCTTCATTTCCTGAAGCAAGATCTCCAGATTGCGACGTACACCGATCGTATTGGGATGCGTTTTGCCCAAACTCGCTTCGAAAATGGCAAGCGCACGGCGTATCAGGGGCTCGGCCTCAGCCAGGCGGTTGGTGGCCTTCAGCAATTGCGCCAGGTTGTTGAGGTCAACCGCCACATTGGGGTGATCGGGACCGAACGAGCCCTCGTCGGCCGGAGCTTCCGCCGGCGGTTCTTCGATTCGTTCCGGTTCCTTCTTCCTGAAATGGGACAGCCATATGTTGTATACAGCGACGCCCAGGGAACATGCCGCAATGGTAATGCCTACAACGCCTATTAAAGTGGGTGACAAACGACGGCTCCAACAAAGAAAGAACGGCCTGATTGTAGCATGAAATGCCACCCCTGGGCGCGCACGCATCCTGCGTGCATGCAAGCCGAGAATCGCCCTCCGGGCGAGGCGAGGCGGAACCCCTGGATAGGAAGGTAGCCCATATCGTTTGCTCTAAATGGAGCTGGAATGGAGTACCGGATTGATGGTATTCTGTCCAATGTTAAGCCATTTCTTCAGGGCGGCGCCTTGAGTTGCTTTGATTTAGGAAATCAGGCGAATAGCTCACCCTTTTCTCAAGGTCACTCTGGAAAACTCATTACTACTCGCGCTCGCTTCGCATCGCTTATTAGCACACAGGATGTGTGCGCGCCCAGGGGGTAAATCCCCTCCGGCGTGGATGGTATGATCTTGTCACCGGGTTGTTTCTTGACGGGCAGCACGGCGAGGTTTTTCATGCTTTCGGTCCGGAGCAACTCGTTTTTCGGGTTTGACAACCAAATACAGCTGAATACGGGATCTTTGAGAAGGCGAGCCTCACTTTATCGCCTGATTGGTTGATTCTCGACGACCGGGATCGAGGAACGATCCCTGATTTCACGATTCCAAAAGTCGGAGAGCAAAGAATCAGTCCTCATTCTTTGCGCACCGAAAGTTCAGGGTCAAAGAATCAGTTTTCATTCTTTGCTCCTGACTTTTCCGGGTCAAGGAACGACAACTGATTCCTTTCACATTACTTTTCAGTGTGCAAAGAATCAGATCTCATTCTTTGCTCCTGACTTTTCCGGGTCGAGGAATCAGGACTGATTCTTTGCTCCTGACTTTTCCGGGTCAAGGAATGATAACGGATTCTTTGATTCCGGAATTGCCGACACAACCAATGACAACCCCGGTAAAGCGCCTCGGCACGCTGACTGACAATCAAAAACCGACTTGAATCGGAAACGAAATGCTTCGCGCTCGCTTCGCATCGCTTGTTAGCACACAGGATGTGTGCGCGCCCAGGGTTTCGCGCTCGCTTCGCATCGCTTGTTAGCACACAGGATGTGTGCGCGCCCAGGGTTTCGCGTTCGCTTCGCATCGCTTGCAGCCGGCGCTTTAAATCATCAACAGGCGGCCGTCCAGTAGGAGGGAGGCTATTTCGCGGACCTTGTTGTGGCGGGTGCCGTTGCCGTTGGCGTATAGGTTCAGCAGGTTCAGGATTTCGGTTTCGTGGCCCTCGGCTTCCTTGACGATCTTCAGCAGTTCCATTTGAGTGTGGTAGCCGCCGTGCAGTGACCAGCGCAGGTAGATGGTTTCCCGGGTCTTCGGGGCGCGTTTGGCGAAGCATTTCAGCAGGATGCAGGCGTCGTGGTCCGGCAGTTCCAGGCCGTAGTCCACCAGCGGCATCAGGTCGCGGCCTACGCTGATCAGGGCCAGTTCGCCCAGCCATTGTTTCTTGCGGGCCTCGGGTTCGCGAGAGAACCATTGGAGCAGGGTCGCCACCACTCGCGTGGTGCCCAGTTCCGTGAAGAATCGGATCAGCACCTGCAAGTTATCGTAGTTCAGGTTCTTTTCCAGGACCAGGTTGACCAGTGACGGTTCCGACAGTCGCTGCTTGATTTCCTTGATCTGCTCCACGTCGTCGTCGGTTTTGTGCAGGTTCAGGAAGGAGGTCACCTTCTCCAGGGCGGCGCCCGCGTTCTTGGTGTTGGACGCCACGATGACATCGTTGACCATTTTGGACAGGTCCTGTTTCAGGGTATTGTCGAAGTTCTGATTGGAAAGCGAACCCTTGAACTTGCGCAACTCGGCCAACAATTCCTCGGCGCTTTCATAGCGATCCTCAGGCTTCTTGGCCAGGCACTTGTAGATGATTGTCTCCAAGGCGGGGTTCTTGTCGATGATCGGCGGTTCCTTCTTCAGCGCTTGGAAGATCAATTCGTTGACCGACCTGCCGTGGAAGGGTCCCTTGCCCGCCAGCATTTCATAGGCGACCATGCCCAGGCTGTAGATGTCGGTGCGCTTGTCCAGGGGAAAACCTTCCAATTGTTCGGGCGAGGCGTAGCGGGGCGTGCAGGCGGTGCGGACCTCGGTATCGTCGGGGTCGTCCTCCAGGGTCAACGTGGCGATGCCGAAATCGGCGACCAGGGCGCGTCCCTCCGGGGTCACCATGATGTTTTCCGGTTTGATGTCCCGGTGCACCACGCCCTTGCCGTGCGCATAAGCCAGGGCGTCTCCCACCTGGCCGATGAGTTCCAAGATCTGATCCATGTTGGGCGGGGCGCCCTGTTCCAGCAGGTTGCGCAGGTTCTCGCCCTCTACGAACTGCATGGTGAAATAGATGAAGCGGTCCGGGTATTCGTTCATGACATTGGCGGGGAAGGACAGGTGTTTTTCGTAATCGCTCGCTCCGATCTCGCCGACCTCGTAAACGAAGACGATATTCGGATGGTGGAACTGGGCCGCGATCTGGGCTTCGCTGAGGAAGTTCAGGCGGGGTTGGCTCTGGCGCGAGAAGTCCTGGTTGAGCACCTTCATGGCCACCTCGCGCTTCAGCACCATGTCGCGCACCAGGTAGACCGAGGCGAAGCTGCCCCGACCCAGGCGCTTGACGAATTTGTAGCGGAATCCCTTCATCAGGTTCAGCGACAGTTCGGAAGCCGAGAACGCCATGGTGGAGCCCAGGTTGCGCGCGTAGTGTTCTTCCGGCGCGGAGCCGCCCGGGAAGGCCGAATGCAGCCCTTGCAGACCCTTCTCCTGGTAGGTACGGCGCAGCAGGAAGAACAGGCTTTCGTAGTTCTCCGTCACATCGGTCAATTCCACATGGATCTTGCACACGCCCTCGGCGCCGTCGCGCACCGGTTCCCGGCGGGTTTCCCTGCCGGTGAGCACCACCTTGGAGCCCTGCGTATCGTACATCTGGATACCGGCCGAGGCAAACTCCGGCAAATCCTCGAAACACAGCAGCAACAGGTCCCTGCGGGCCATCCAGATCGTCTTGCAGAAGGTGCTGCGCGTTTCCAACTCCAGGTTGACCGGAAGCTCGCAGGGCACGTGTTTGTCGGGATCGGTGTCCTCGCCGAAGAGCTTTTGCGGGTTGGTGCCGGTATCCATGGTCACGGTTTTATCGATGGGCAGGTTATCCAGTTCGGGCGTTTGAATCGAGGATGCTATTTCGTCGGGATTGACCAATTGCGTCCGGGTCAGGTCATCGGGAGCCACCACCACGGTGCGGGCCATCAAGTCATCGGCATGAGCCTGGGGAGCGGGCACCTCGGGTTGTTCCGGGGATTCTTTCTGTTGCCCGGCGGATGCGTCCTCGGATATGGTTTCCTCTTCTTCGCCCGCATCCTCGGGAATGTCCAAGGTATCGTGGCCGACCGAACTGTCTTCCTCTATTTGTTCCCGTAGCAGTTGCGGGTCGACGGCGACGGTCCGGTCGACGGCAACGGTTCGGTCCATGGAAACGGTGCGGTCGATACCGGCGCCGGTCGCATTCATATTCTGGATTTCCTGGTTACGGGCGTATTGGTCGCGAAGGTCGTCCCATTCTTTCTTCATAGCGAAGTGATGGGCCAGGCGCGCCCTGACCAGATCTTGATCGAAGGGGGCGGGTAAAATATCGTTGACGCCTTTTTCAAAAGCGGCCAGGATGACGCCTCGCCACTCCGGATGGGTGATCAGAAGGATGGGAACCTCCTGTTTGGAGTAGCGGGCACGCAGCTTGCCGATCAGGTCGAAGGCCCGTTCGCCGAAGTCCGGCAGTTCCGGATTGACGATCAGCATGCGCACCGAGGTGTTCTTCAGGTTCCAGATCAGTTCCCGGGCGGTGGTTACCGCGGTGAGCGAGTACCCCATCTCGCCGATCAAAGAGATCAGACTCTTCCTTCTTTTGTCATCATGGTCAGCCAGTAATATCATATCGATCCTGTTGACGTGCTCCACGTCTGCCTATAGGCATTGAAAAAAACACCCCGTGCTCCATGCCAGGAGATTTACACAGAAGTCTTTCCGTCATTTTAATATAAGAATCGCGATACGGGGAAAAAGGATTGCCCGACCAGGCTCCGGCGAGCCTTAACGGTGTATCGAGATCCTAGCAAAGAAATGGAATGTGCGCTTTAAAAATATTGTACTAAGCTTATTCAGATGATGTTACTCCCGGGGAGGATTTTGAATGCTCTCGTTTGATCAGATTTATCGCGCGGCAAGCCGGTACAAGGGCGGTGAAGACGCCCTGGAAAGCCTGTTGCCTCAACCCAAAACCGCGGCGGAACTGCGCGCTGTTTCCGACGACCGCTACCTGTCCGGCATGACCCGGCACATCTTCTCCGCGGGTTTCGTGTGGCGGGTTATCGAGGCAAAGTGGCCCGGTTTCGAGCGTGCTTTTACTCAGTTCGATCCCGAAAAGGCCGCCCGGTTGAGCGATGCCGACCTGGAAGCGCTTGCCCAAAACCCCGATATCGTGCGCAATCCCCAAAAGATCCGCACCGTGCGCGCCAACGCCGCCTTGATCTTGGAGGTCCGGTCCCAACACGGCAACTTCGGCAAATTCATCGCGGACTGGCCCGACGACGATATTACGGGCCTTTGGCAATGGTTGAAGAAACACGGCAGCCGCTTGGGCGGAAACTCCGGCCCCTTCTTCCTGCGGCGCATGGGCAAGGATACGTTTCTGCTGACCAGGGATGTCATCACCGCGCTGCAACGCCAGGGCATTCTGGAAAAGAACGGGAACAGTAAACGGGAGCAGTCGGCGGTGCAAAATGCATTTCTTCAGTGGCAACGGGAAAGCGGACGCCCTCTTTGCCAGATTTCCCGCATCCTGTCTTGTACGGTGGTCACGTCGGAATTCCCCGATCCTGACAAGCTGTAACCCGGTTACGAAGTCTTCATCGGCAGAATCACGCGGAAGGTGCTGCCCTTGCCCGGTGTGCTTTCCAGTTCGATCTTGCCGTTGTGCTCGTCGACGATTTGATAGGAGATCCACAGACCCAGTCCCGTGGACAGTCCCACCTCCTTGGTGGTGAAGAAGGGCTCGAAGATGCGGTCCCGCATGATTTCGGGAATGCCCTTGCCCGTATCCTGAACCTCGATGATCGCCCGCTCCTCCAGTTTCCGGGTGATCAGCCGAATCGCACCCTTGCCTTCGACAGCCTGGCAGGCGTTCAAAATCAGATTGGCGAAGACCTGGTTCATATCGGCCGGTTTGCAGTACGTGCGCAGGTCGTCGTGAAAATCGTATGCCACGTCGATACGATCCGAATAGCCCGGCATAATCAGCCGCGCGGCGGCGCGCAGGTTTTCCGACAGCAGGACGGTTTTGGTCTCCGCTTCGTTCATGCGGCTGAACATACGCAAATCGCCCACGATCCCCTTGATGCGCTCGCTGCCCTGACGTATGGTATCCAGGCTTTCCCATAGAGGGTCGATCTTTCTCTCCAGCAGGCTTACCGCCTCGTTTTCACCACTCGCCAGTTGCAGAAGGGTGCCCCAGAAATCTTTCAGGCCCAGGTTCAGATTACCGACGGCCCCGCTGATATAGTTGTTGGGATTGTTGATTTCGTGCGCCACGCCCGCGGTCAATATGCCCAGCGAGGCCAGTTTTTCCTGGAGAATCATGGCCTGGCTGCGCTCTCTGACCTGTTCCTCCAGCGTGTTGTTCAGCTTCTTCAAATCGCGATGCGCCGCCATCAGTTCCAGGTGGTGGCGAACCCGTTGCACCAGTTCGTCCTTGTGGACCGGTTTGTTCAGGAAATCGTCGCCGCCGCATTCGAAGGCCGCCGTTAAATCCTCCGGTTGTTGCCTGGCGGTGAGGAAGATAATGGGCAGGTCGCCGACCGGGTAGGTGCGCCGCAACGCCTCGCAAACCTTGTAACCGCTGAGACCCGGCATCATCACGTCCAACAGCACCATATCGAACGGTTCCCCCGCAACCATCATGTCCAAAACCTCTTGCCCGCTGCATGCTTCCACCACCTCGTAGCCGTGGAGCACCAGGTAGTTGGACAGCACCAGCCGGTTCACGGGTTCATCGTCCACAATCAGGACGCGGCCCGAAACACTGCCGGGTTGTTTTCGCGACGGGGCCGAGATATTGGCCGGCGGCGGCAGGTCCGGTTTTCGCTCCTCCCGGTCCAGTGCTTCCGGAAGGACTTCGGCCTCCTTCACCTTCCCCCCGGCAATGGGCAGGGTGATGCTGAAGGTGGAGCCCTTACCCGGTTCGGAATCCACATCGATCCGGCCGCCGTGAAGGTGAACCAGTTGCCTGGTTATCGCCAGTCCCAAACCTGTGCCGCCCGTGTCGCGTGTGGAGGAACCGTCCAGTTGTTCGAACCCGCGAAAGATTTGCTCGTGCTTTTCCTTGGGAATGCCCATACCGGTATCGCTGACCGAGATCTCAATCCAATCCGCCATGACCCCGGCGGATACGGTCACACTGCCCCTGTCGGTGAACTTGATGGCGTTGCCCACCAGGTTATAGAGCATTTGCTGCAATCGGTTCTCATCGGCGTGAACGGCGGGCAGGTTCCGGGGAACCTTGTTGATCAGCTTCAGACCCGGCTTTTGAACCATGGGTCGAATCAAGGTCAGCACCACCTCGGAAACGGTAAACAGATCGACTACCTTCAAATGCAATTGCAGCTTGTGGTTCTTCAGCCTGGAAAAGTCAAGCAGATCGTTGACCAGGTTTCCCAGGCGTCGCCCGCTGTCGGCCAGGATGCGTAGGTGCATGGCCACGTTACCGGAAACCGGACCGGCGGCGCCCTCGATCAGGGACTCGGCCAGACCGATGATGCCGTTGAGAGGCGTACGCAGTTCATGGGAGGTGTTGGCCAGGAACTCGTCCTTCAAGCGGTCCAACTGCTGGAGGCGTTCGTTCAGCTCGTGTTCTTCCTGGTACTTGCGCCGCTGCCGGCGGATATAGGCGGTAACCGACAGGGCCGTTATGATGATATATATGGACCAGGCCCACCATCTCTGCCAGAGCGGCGGCGCGATATCGATACGCAGGGTGGCAGCCTCCTGGCTCCAGCGTCCATCCTTGTTGGCGGCTCTGACATTTAAAGCATAACTGCCGGGTTTCAGGCCTCGGAAATCCAAAACGCCGGTTTCGTTGGAGAACCATTGGTCGGAAGAGCCTTTCAGTTGGTAGCGGAAGCGGTTTTTTTCCGGCGCGGCAAAGTGAAGCGCGGCAATGTGTACGCTGAGGTGATTCTGGAAGTGCTTCAGACGGACTGTTTCCGTATGCGTGATGCAGGCATCCAGCGGCGATTGGGCGTCATTGACGGTGACTTCTTTCTCATCCAGGTAGAGACAGGTGAGGACCGGCGGCGGGGCCACCGGGTCACGGGTGATCCAATCCGGCCGAAAATGATTGAAGCCGCAAACGCCGCCGAATATCAGATCGCCGTCCGCGCCGGTTAGGGCAGCACCCGGCATGAAGTCGCCGTTTTGCAGGCCGTCGGCAGTATCGTAAACGGTGAATTGTTGCCTGACCGGATCGAAGCGAGTCAAGCGATTGACACCGGCCGCCCATAACTCACCATTGTGGTCTCCGGTAATCGACAAAACGGGCTTGCCCGGCGGTAAAAAGTGATGTGTCAGGGGTTTGAAAACCTGTCCATCAAACTGAAACAGCCCCTTGCCGGTAGCCGCCCACAAGATACCGCGTTTGTCCTGGTAGAAATCGTTGACCCTGCCGCCGCCCAATTGCTGATCGGCGATCAAATTGCCGGTTGCGGGATCGTACCGGTTCATGCCCTGGTTTTCCGATCCGATCCAGATGCGGCCGTCGCGATCCTGGAACAGGGCCTGGACACGTGAAACCGGATAGCCGGATTCTATCTTGTTGTAGGTCACCGGTTGGAATCGACCCGTGGACGGATTGAGGGTAAAGACGCCGCGACGGGCGCCTGCCCAAATGGCGCCGTCCCCGGCTTGGAGCAGGACGCGGACCCGTTCGCCCGGCATATGGTCAAAACTGCCGTCCGCGTTATAGCGGGAGACGCCTCGATCGGACCCAACCAGGACCGAACCATCGAAGGTCACGAGCACGGTCTCCAAATGATTGGTTACCGGACTGTCCTTGCGATCGGGCCGATACGTGAACCGGCGAAGGCTGCCGCTCTCAGGATTGAAAAGATTCAAGCCGCCGCCGCGCGTGGTGATCCAATAGGAGCCGTCCTCGCCCTGGTCCATATCGGTGACCACGGCATGACTGAGGCCGTTCGTTTCGCGATAATGCCGAAACCCGGTGCCGCCGGGCCAGGAGCGTGATTCAGGCCCGTGTATGGGGGCCAGGTTGGCGCGACTCACTCCGGCATTTTCGGTACCGATCCACAAAACCCCGGCACGGTCCTCGAAAAGGGTCCACACCACATCGCCGGCAAGACTGAGCGGGTCCGCCTCGTGCCGATGGTAGACTTGGACAATCCTTCCGGTGGTTTTGTCGATGCGAGCAAGGCCGTGATCGGTGCCCGCCCAGAGGATACCGGCTCTATCTTCCAAGAGCGCGGTAAATTCGGCGGCGTGATCTTCATGCCCGAAATCCTGCATGCCGTATCTTTGGAATGTACCGACGTCGGGATCGGCGAGGTAGCTGAAACCCGCGCCCAGAGTGGTCACCCAAATTCCGTCACCGCCGGCGGTCAGACCGGTCACCGAATCCGATCCCAGGCTGTTGGGATTATCGGGGTCATGGCCGAAGTGACGAAATCGTTCACTTTCCCGATCCAACAGGTACAAGCCGCCCAGTTCGGTGCCCACCCAAAGGCCGTAGCGCGTGGCGGCCAGGGCGGAAATCTGATCATCGAGCAAACCGCCCTCATCATTATTGCCCGCGGTAAAGATTTGCAACTCGCCCGACTCAGGGTCATAGCGCGCCAGGCCGGAGTGCGTACCGATCCAAAGCCTGCCGCCCCGAGAAACATTCTCCAGGAAAAGGCTGGTGACGGCTCGATTTTGCAGGCCCTTGGCTTGTCCGTGCGGGATGAAGCGCTCCAGAGCGGCATCATAGTGAAAGAGACCCCGGTCGTGCGTGCCCACCCACAGGTCGCCGTCGTCGGCCGCGGCCAGGGCGCCGATGACGTTTTGGTCATGATCGCCGGAAGCCGGTAGGAAAACCTTGACCTTGGTCCCGTCATAGCGGGCCAGTCCGCTGTCCGTGCCGATCCATATAAACCCGCGCGTATCCTGGGTGATAGCGGAAATCCGCGGGTCGGGGAGACCGTGCTCATCTTCCAGGTGGTGAAAATGCAGCGGGGTACCCGCCTCGGCCGCCTCAACCAGTAAAAAGGCAGTGATCCATAGACTGCATCGCGAAATGGTCATGATACTCCCGGCCGTCAGTTGATACGAGCTAACGGCAACACTACGGGAGATATCGGCCCGATCTGCCAAAAAATGAGCGCCTGACACATACGGGCCTACGAGTCAAACTGACGCGGGTGAGGAATTGCCGGCTTGAAGTCCAGGGAGGCAGGCCGCTCGATAAACTCAGGGGGTCAAGATACCGCTTCGTTTCTCGCGATAGGCCTGGAATGCGGCGGCCGGGGGACGGGTCATGGTTTCCACCTTTTCCGGGCAGATGGTCATAATGATGAAGGGATCGAAAACCTCGGCCAGAGAGGCGCGGCTCAGTTCAAGCGTCAGGGTTTGGCCGGGGTAGCGGACCGCGTGTTCATATGCCATGGTCGCGGGATGCAGCGGAAAGGGATCGTTTTCCAAGGCTTCGATGCCTATGGCCGCGTAGGCTTCGACGATTCCGGCGCATAAGGCGTCGTCGGTCAGGGATGCGCCGCCGGGCGGGGCGGTAATCAACTCGACGACGGGTCGTTTCGGCCAGGTATCGACCATGTCCGGCTGATAGGCCTTGATCAGGGTGTCGACAATATACTCGTCCGGATTCGGCTTGACGGAGATAGGCGCGTAAGTGTGGAGATTGAAAGCAAAACCGCCGTTGCCGCAAACCACATCATAGCCCTTGCGGGCCTGGTCTTGATAGCGTTCGTAAATAGCGATGATCTTCGCCAGGTCGTCGGGATGCGTGATGTAATCGGGGACGCCGCGAGTGAGCCCGGCCGCGCCTGCCTCTTCATCTTTGGCCCAGATCCGGTTGACATCGACGATAGTACGGGGAAGGAGGCAACGTAGGATCAAGACTTTCATGGAAGGATCGGTTTCGGTCAGCATCTCGGCCAGACGTAGGGCATATTCGGGCGATCCCTGATCGGTGTTGGCGGTAAAGAACAGGTCGTGACGATCACCCGGATACTGGCGCGTCAAGCGTTTGGCGGCTTGCAAGTGATGCATTTCCGTGGCGCCGTGAGGCAACTCGATAAACACATCGGGCGGCGTTGCGGCAGGCGCATTGCAACCGCTGATCAGGCTGACCTCGCAAACATGATCGATCGATTGTAGGCCGAACATGCGCCACCTCCTTTATGGATCATGGATCTTAAACCGGAGCACCCCCGCCGGTCAAGCGAGCCGAGAACAGGAAAGGACAAGAATAGGGGACGCCAAAAGTCTGAAGGAATCTGAACGGAGTTTCGCCATATGCGTAACTTGGACCTGGGTCACCAGGATGTACACCCTAATGGAAAAATCCGGCATTTGAGCAAAGCCATCCGCAAATGGCTTTACCGTGGTGAAGAACCATGAGCGCCCTGCCAATGATGCTGAAACAAGTTAGGCCTGTTTTTGGTTGTATTCTACTTGTCCATAATCCAGTTTTATGATTCTGTCCGCAACGTCGTAGTAATGATCGTCATGGCTAATTACAAAGACTGTTTTTCCTCTCTGCTTGAGCTCGGGCAGTAATGAATGGTAGAAAATTCCTTTGAAATAGGGATCCTGGTCAGCCGCCCACTCGTCGAAAAGGTAAATGGGCCGATCTTCCAAATAAGCGGTCAATAGAGCCAGGCGTTTGCGTTGTCCCTGAGAGAGATTCAGGTTGGAAAGGGTTCCGTCTTTAATCTGAACCTTGCGGCTTAATTGAAGACGTTCCAAGTATTCCGTGGCTTTTTCATCGAGCCGTGGATGGTCTATGCCCAGCAGGCTCTCGAACAGATAGAAGTCAGCGAAAATGGACGTGAACATCTGGCGGTAATTGTCGCGATTCTCTTGGACAATAGGTACACCGTCCAACAAAAGTTCACCTTCGGACGGCGTATACAGACCCAGGAGGATTTTGGAGAGGCTGGTTTTACCACTTCCGTTGCCGCCAACAAGGAACACCAACTCTCCAGGAGTGAATTGAAGATTGATGGGCCCCAAGGTGAATGCCTTTTCGTCATCCTTGGTGTTATAGGAATGAATGAGGTCCTTACACTGTAACTTCTGCCATTCGGGTCCGAATTCTTGCGTGTCGACTTTCAGGGTCTCCTTTTGTCCGCCGGCGTCGGCCTCTCTCAGGGAAAGACCCAGTTCGTTGACTCTTTGAAGAGAAATAACGGCCATTTGTAAGGCAGGAACTACCTGTGTCAAAGCATCCAAGGGCAGGGTGAGGTACAAGAGAACCATGGTATATCCGCGCAGCACCGAAGGCGTAATATCAGGGGATATCTCAGGCAGCAGAAAGACGAGAGTTCCCATGATGGAGAAAAACATGAACTGACCCAGGCTGCCGGCGCCTGCATACCAGGCGTTGCCCATGACGTTGCCTTTGCGAAAGGCCATGGCGGTTTCACGGAGTAACTCGTTGAGAAAAGCTTCGCGTCGCTTTTTGTGGAGTTTGAGTTCCTTGGTACCGGAGGTGATGCCCTCGAAGTGCTCAAAAAGGGTATCCTGCTTTTGGCGCGCCTGGTTGAAATGGAAGCGTGCGATATTATTGATTTTAGCATAGATGCCGACGGCGAGGATCATGGCCACTAAAACGCCGATCCCTGCCTCGAAATACAAATAAAATAAATAGACCAGCCCGCTTATAATAATGGTCAGGTTCATACACAAGAAGGGAATGTTAGCCAGAGCACCGCTGATGGCGCCGATGTCGTTGGTTAGGATGGCCAATAATTTGCTAGGGCCATGCTTCTCCAAACGTCGCAGAGGCGAGGAGAGGATCTGCCTGCTTAATTTCATTCTCAGGTCAAAAACTGCCTGCTGGGTAAGAGAGGTCAGAAGAACCTGGGCAACGACACGGGATATAGGTAACAACAGGCATACCCCGGCAAAGCCCCAGATCAAGGAGCTGGGAACAGAACCCTGTTTATCCAACGCGGTATTGATAAAACCAATCAATACGGTGTTCGTCGCGCCGGTCACCATACCCGCGAACATTGCCAGGATGACGAGAACGGGAGAGTAGCGGAATATGAAAACCAATAACTTTTTCAAAATAAACTTCCAATAAATCGATTCTTTCGAAGTTCATACAAAGACGTTTAAGGCAGACAAAAGCGGTCTATTGGAACGCGTTTCGCCAAGCGTTCTGGGCTCCTTGAGTCATATACCGGTCATCTAATCCGAACAGATAGGTGTAATAATTTTTGAGCTTTGCAGGAATGTCGTTGCGATGGGGAATGAACTCGACCACGTTGGCAACTTCAAGTTCAATGAGCCCCTTGAGCTCTTCTTTGGTGATAGGCACCAATTCATCCTTGTCACTGTCGCGGATCAAGGGAGAAGGATCCTCGATGGTGGTGAAGAAACTGCTTCTTTCTGAACGACAGAAAAGATTGACCAGGTTTTCAGCCTTCTCGCCGATGACCTGCTTGACCTCAAGGCGCCGTTCGGCGGAAATCGTGGTAAGGGGGTAGGATTCTGTGCCGTAGATGCTGTGGAACAAACCGGCCAGGCAGATATCTTCCGTATTTCCCCACTCCTTGAGCAGATTATAACAACCGATCAGGTGTTCGGTAAGACTGCGTTCACTATGTGGATTCTCATCGGTATTGGCGGTTTTCAGGAATTCAAGGTATTTAGAATCAATCATAGGGCTAATCCTTCTTAAAATTTACAGCATCATGTCTTGCCTCTTTCAGGCGAGCTTGCAGGTGGGTGGCCAGAACGCCTACATGAGGCTTTTGCAGTAGACTCTGGTGAGATCCTGGTGTGGAGTAATGTTCGAAACAGGTGGCGCGTTGGTTCCATTCGATCACGGTGGGATCCTGTTCATTGCTATAGGGATTTTCCTGGGCGCGATAAAGCACAAGGGAACCGTCTAATCGATAGGTGGGGGTGTAGGTGTCGCCGGCATTGGTATGGGCGATACCAAGGCGAACAAGCCGGAATGCCTCGTCGCGCGTCATATCGGCCGGAATCAGTTCTGCCCGTTCGAGGCGATTAAACGCATCTTGTAATTGGGCTTCGGCGTCCATGTCACCATTTTCCTCAAGTTGATCTGCTGCTTTGGGGCCCAACATCAGGGAAACCACATCGGACAAGATATGGTATGCATGTTTGTTCTTTTGCCGAGCCGAATCAAATGCATGGGTTGGAGCGGTGGTGTCGAACAAAACAACGAGTGCGGCCTTCTCACCGGCTTGATCCAGCAAACGGGCTATTTCGAAAGCAACCAGACCTCCCAGTGACCAACCGGAAAGGTAATAGGGGCCCTTGGGCTGAACGGCTCGGATATCCTCAAGATAGGTAACAGCCATATCCTCAACACGACGATCGGGTTCCTGGCCGGGCTCAAGACCACGTGGTTGGATGCCGTAGAGCGGTTGGTCATCTCCCAGGAGCCTGGCCAGTTCGGCGTACATAAACACGGACCCGGCGCCACCGTGGATGCAGAACAAGGGCGGATTGTCGCCATTCTCCCTGATGGGCACCACACTGCTCCAGCCTTGATTCTGTCTAACTGAAGCGGTGTCGCCGGATGCAGCCTTGAGCCGGCCGTTAGCAATGATCTTCCTCAGAGCGCTGAGGTAATTGGCAACAAGGGTCTCTATGGTTTCCCGGCGATGAGAGCCCTTGCCGTAAGCACACTCGATCCAGAAGCAGCCCTTGCTAACCAAACCTACAAATTCCAGACTGAAATCGCGGATCTGTTGATCATTGCGCTCGGGGCCGACAGACTCCGGAGCGGCCAGGAAAGCGACCTCACCGGAAAGCGCCTGGTCTATTTGACCCTGATAATTAAGCAACACGGGCGGAAGCGGTGTTGTGGTGGCAAAAGCATCGCCGCCCAACTCCCTGAGTAGCGGATAGGTACCTCTTCGGGGAACCGCCTGACGTTGGTCCTTGATAGACAACAACAAATCGCCGGGATCAAGGGTCGCGTCAAACTCCAGCTTGAGCGGATAAACACCGGAGAACCAGCCAATAGTTCGAGAGATGTCCAGATTGCCGATCAAGTCTTCTCTGCCGTGGTCTTCCATGGCCAAACCAATCTGTGAGCGGCCTGTATACGGCCCCAGGGTCATCACCAGAGCTGTCAGCAGGGCATCGTTGATATCCGTTTGGTAAATGGCGGGCAGCTGTTTGAGAAGGAATTGGGTTTCTTCCTCGTTAAGAGATTGGGCCACGGAGTCACAGGCAGCGACAATATTGGGGCCTGCATCGGGAAGATCGATTGGCAGATCAAGGGTGTTTTTGAAGCGATCTAGATGCCAGTAGGTTTGGGCTTCTTGAACGGCCGGGGCCCGAGACCGGTCTCGATCGGCCCATTGCGCATAGGTTGCGGTCTTGGGCAGTAATTGGATAGGGCGATCCTGGCTGCTCAATTCGTAGGCGGTTGCAAGATCGTCGAGAAGAATGCGCCAGGAAACGCCGTCTATGATCAGATGGTGGGCAATGATCAACAGACGGCCCGGCGTCTCTTCGCCAAAGCTAAACCAGGTAAAGCGGATGAGCGGGCCGTCGGCCAGGTTGAGGCTTTTTTGTCGGGCCGCGGCTTTTTCTTCCAGGGCGGCGCCGCGAGCGTCTGGCTCCAGGCGGCTAAGGTCAACCACCTCCAAGGAGACCTTTAGGTCCGCTGAACCAAAATCGTTAACGGGTCCCGCCGGTGTGAAGGCAATGCGGGAACGAAGTACATCGTGATGGGCCACAATTGCGTCGATTGCGCGCCCAAGCGCTTCCAGATCCGGCGCGGTTTTAGATGTGAGCAATAGGGATTGGTTAAAATGCCGGGGCTCGACCAGGTTCTTTTCGAAAAAGGCGATCTGGGGCGCCGTTAAGGGGGTTTGACCCACAAAAGCTTTCTCTTCGATGGGCACGACCGGTTTGGCGGCCTTGGGCTTAACCGCGCCGCTCTCAACCAACTTGGCAAGGGTTGGGTGAATGAGTACCTGGTTGGGGAACAGTTGAACGCCAATGCGTTTGGCGCGAGAGACCATCTGTAGGCAGATGATGGAATCGCCGCCCATTTCAAAGAAGTTGTCGTGAATACCCACCCGGTCAAGGCCCAAGAGATCCTGCCAGATATCGGCAAGGTCCTGCTCAAGAGGGGTGCGCGGCGCGGTGTATTTCACGGTACTTTGAACCACCTGATCCGGTTCCGGCAATGCGGCCCGGTCTACCTTTCCATTGAGGGTAAGGGGCAGGGCGTCCAGGAAAACAAATGTGGCGGGAACCATGTACTCGGGCAGTTTCTCGCCCAGCCACGTTTTAAGTTCGCCCGCTTCAAGCCGAGTGCCCCGTTGAGTAGTGGCATAAGCAATTAAGCGCATTGTTTCGTTCTGACCAACATGGGTAATCACCACTGCTTCTCGTAGGTCAGGTCGAGAAGTTAAGACGGTTTCTATCTCAGATAGCTCCACTCTAAACCCGCGAATTTTGACCTGATGGTCGATGCGGCCCAAAAATTGGATATTGCCGTCGCTGAAATAACGGACAAGATCGCCGGTTTTGTATAACCAGGCACCGGCTTGCCCAGTGAATGGGTCGGGTGCAAATTGTGCGGCGGTGAGCGCGGGTCGCTGCCAATAACCCTGAGCGATACTGGGTCCGCCCAGCACCAATTCACCGGCAACGCCGAGCGGCGCCTGTCTGAACTTGTTGTCTACGATATAGGTACGAACCTGACCAAAGGGTTTACCGATGGGAATGGGTTGATTGGCGGGGCGTTCCGGGGGAATCTCGTAGCTGACCACACCCACCGTAGCTTCGGTAGGACCGTAGTGATTGATAATTCTACAGTTGGGGCTAAGGTCACGGATACGCCGAACCAGCGAGATATCGAGGGCCTCGCCACCCAAAATAATGCAGTCTTTGGGCAGCAGTCGAACGGGTTGCGGGGACATCAAAAATGCCGCCAGGTGAGAAGGCACAATCTTTAGACTGCCCACGGGACGGTGGGTTAAGAGTTGTTCAAGCAGTTGGGCGTCCATGCCTGCTGCTTCCGGCAATATGCGTAGCGTGCGCCCGGTGGCCAAGGCGCCGAAAATGGCCGTGTTTCCTAAATCCGCGGCCATGGTTGCCAGTGCCGCAAGTTCGGCCTCCGGCTCCAATTTTAAACGCGTGCTCACACCATCTACATAAGCGGCCAGTGCGCGATGAGGGATTCGCACCCCCTTGGGACGGCCCGTTGATCCCGACGTATAAATAAGATAGGCGAGTTGCTCCGGGTGGATGTCATGGGTTGGGGGCGTGGATTTTTGGGCGGTAATGGCGCTCTGATCCCCATCTAAGCAGAAAGCGGTAATATCCATTGAGGAAAAGTGTTCGATAAGTGCTGTCTGTGTGAGCACTACGGTCGGGCCGGCATCCTCGATCATGTAGTGGATTCTTGTTTCGGGGAAATCGGAGTCGATAGGTACATAGGCGGCGCCCGCTTTAAGAATGGCGACCATGGCCGTAATCATCTCTAAAGAGCGGACCATGCAGAGGCCCACGCGGCTTCCCGGGGTGACCCCCATCTCCGCAAGGCAGTGAGCGACACGATTCGCATCCTCATCGAGTTGACGATAGCTCATCACATACTGTTTTCTGTCGTTACTGTTAAACACAACCGCAGGGCGTTCCGGCGTCAATTCGGCCTGGCGCGCTACACGTTGGTGAATCAGGGGACAGGAATCTGGTTCGATAGCAGCATCAACGGCGCTGAAGACGGTGAGACGTTGCTGTTCCTTTGGGCTGATCATCTCCAGATCTGTTATGGCCGCGTTGGGGTTTTTCAGGGCGGCGCCCACCAAAGCACTATATTGTTGCGCCAAGATTTCTATTTGTTGGGAGGTGAGGCACGATTCGTTGTAATAAAGGGTCAGATCGATTCGCTGCCGGACGACTGTACACGCGAGCTTTACCTGGAAGCGCTCTGCATGGTCGGTGCCATGGAGGAATGAAAAGCGCAGGCCTCCCTGGGAAATTGGCTCGGAAAGGTTTTCGAACGAGAAGGAGAAGGGGAAAAAACTCGGAGGGCTTTCCTGTTGGACATTTTTTGAGATCAACTGCCAGTTAAAGTAGTCCTGCCAATCGGTAAGATCCTCGCGGGCCTTGTGCACACCTTCCAGGCATTGGCGATATGTTGTCTCCGGGGAAAGGTTAAACTGAATGGGAAGTGATTTGGTCAGGGGGCCTAAAATGGTCTCCAGTTCTTCATAAATTCTACCGTTGTTCTGCAAGCCAACGACCATGTTGGGGTAACGGCAATGGCGGTGAAGCAGAATGAGCCAACAGGCCAGTAATCTGTCTCGGAAAGAATCGCCGGATGAAGACATCAAGGACTGGTTCCATGGCGCGGGCTCTAAGACGTGAGCCTGGGGACAAAATAGTTCCCCGCCGTCGCGGTTTGAGGTAAATGGCAGTCTCATTTCTGCCAAGGGCGACAGGTCCCATTCGGCCCAATAATCCCTACCGGCCTGAGTGTCTTCCTCTTCAAGCGCCTGATAAAGCCACTCGGAAACGTCGGCGTATTGTAAGTCTTCCTCTTCATCGTCCGGCTTGGGTTTGCCATGGTTATGATAGGTAACAGCAATTTCGCGCACCAGATTAACAAGGGTACCCTGGTCGGCGCACAGCATGGAACCCCAGATAAGCAAAATGTGCTCTTGTGAGGAGATGGACATGAGGGCCGGCCGAATCAAGGGACCGGTGGAGAAATCGACTGGTATTCGGCGCATCTCCTGGAAAAAGCGGGCGACGGCTGCCTCGCGATCAGTTCCATCTATAGCTCTTGATTCAATGGTAATGGGCAGATGTGAGGTGATTACCTGTAGGGGACTGCCCGAGTCCTGGGGACGTCGAAAGCAGGTGCGCAATATATCGTATTGCGCCACCAGTACGTCAAGGCTTTTTTGCAACAAATCCACGTCGAGCGGACCTTCAATGGAGACAGTCAAACGAGTCTCATAGGCACATCTGTCTTCCTCTTGGGAGTGGGACCAGATTTGTTTTTGCATTGGGGAGAGCCGGTATCCTTCGTGTGTCTCTCGCATTGTCTCTGTCAATTTGATGCCTCTTGTCTATGTGTTGTAGGGGAAAGTAACCCCACCCGGTACCTGGGTGATCACCTTTTATTTTTGGCTTTCAGACCCTTTAGGGACTTCAAACGCTTGTTCTTCATAGCATGTTTCCGATCCTTCTCCGCGGCGAGTTCCTCTTCTGTTTTCATGGGGATCTCACAGAGCTTTCGGGTCGGATTGGCGGCAAGATTCTGTAATAGGGCCCCGAAATGGGTCAGAACCTGTTGTGCGGTTTGTGAATCGAACCGTTGTGGATTGTAAATCAGGCTGATCGAGTAGGTGTTGGGCTCCACCAGGAGCCGAAAGGGGTAGCTGTTTCTGGCCTGGGAGGCGATATTGTTAATGACCATATTGCCCTTGGGTTGTTCACTCTTTTCTTCAGTCACACCGGTCGGGTAACTGTGGTACACCAGTTGCGATTCGAACAAAGGCATGTCACCGGGGAGATCAGAACAACGTCCAATATCGCTCAGCGGAAGGTACTGATGCTCTTCGCGTTCGATCTGTTCCTGGTGAATCTGGTGTAGCCAGGGCAGAACTGTTGCGTCCTCCGGGATCTTAATGCGGACGGGTAGGGTCACAATAAATGCGCCGACCATGGTCTCCACGCCGGCCAGTTCACCCGGTCGACCCGAGCCGGTTGAGCCGAACACGACATCGTGGCTATCGCTGTAACGGCCAAGCAGCAGCGCCCATGCGCCCAGTGAGAGGATATTGAGGGTTAACTTCTCTCGTCGAGCAAAAACCTGTAGTCTCTCGAAGACATCGGGCGTTAAGTTGAGCGTGCACTCGCGGAGCACTTGCTCGGTTTTTTCGCCGCTGCTTTGGGGTAAGGCGGTTGTTTGCCGGAAACCACGCAGGTAACCTTGCCAGAAACGGCGAGCCATATTTTGATCACGTTGTAGCAGCCAGTGAATGAATTCACGATAAGGTTGAGGCTTGGGCAGCGTAATTGACCGACCTTCAAGGATGGGTTGGTAGCAGTTGAGTACGTCCTGGATCACATGTGGAATAGACCAACCGTCAAGAATTGCATGGTGATGGGTCCAGATAAATCGATAGCCGTTGTCGCCCATATGGACAAGAACCATACGCATCAAGGGGGGCTGTGCAAAGTTAAAGGGCTTGTATAGATCGGCTTGAATAAGTTGCTTAAAGTGCGCGTCCTGCCGGTCAGCAGAGAGGTGGCGGAAATCGTGCTCCTCCCAGGGCAGGTTAACACGGGCACACACGATCTGACGGGGCATTGCCTGGTCTAAATCAATGCACATGGTACGCAGCACTTCATGGGTATCCATGACCTGGGACCAAGCTGCCTTGAAGGCGGCTATATTCAGGTCGCCATGGATTTGGAAACTCATCTGAACCGCGTAGAATCCGGAGTCCGGGGCCATGACGGAATGGTAGAGCATGCCGTGTTGCAGGGGGGACAGCGGGTATATGTGCTCGATGCCGTAGCGATTTTCATAGAGATCCACTATCGCATCGAGTTCGGTCTGGTTCAGTGCGGCGTCGGGCACGTCGGAAGGCGTGAGACCGCCCGCGTTAGGGGAGCAGCAGTGTTCGATTAAGGATTCCAGGGCATCCCGGTAATGGCTGGCCAGTTGCTCTGCTTCTTCTTTGGTGTGCAAGTTCTCGCTGTAGATGCAGTTGAGCCGGAAACTACCGGCGGCGACCATGGCATTGAAGTCGAAGACGTTCGCTCGCCTTATTCGCTCACTGAATTCGGGACCCGCCGATTCTTGAGCCATACCCATCAGACCCTTGCTGCCCTCCACCTCGTCGAATTGACCCAGGTAATTAAAGCTGACCTGTGGAACAGGGATATCTTTGAGTTTCGAGGTAACGGAGGCGTCGCTGTTTAGATAGCGCAAGATGCCAAAGCCGATGCCATGGTTGGGAATGGTTCGAACCTGTTCTTTAATCGCTTTTAAAGCGGCGCCGGGGTTGGTTTGATTTCCGGGGACAAGATAAACGGGGAAGAGGGAGGTCAGCCAACCTACCGTGCGGGAGAAGTCGAGTTGGTCGAACAGTTCTTCGCGACCATGACCTTCGAGGCCAAGTAGCAAGCCCTCCTGACCGTTCCAGCGTTGGAAGGCAAGGGCTAGTGCGGTCAACAAAAGATCGTTGATTTCGGTACGATAGGCTGACGGAGCACGGTGCAGCAGCGCATCGGTGCTTTGTGCGGACAGGGAAATGGAAACCGTGGCCGCCGATGCTTGCGTATTGGCGCACAGGTCAGAGGCAAATGATTTCACGGGGGCATCTGCCAGGGCGTGCCAATCGTCCAATTCATCAACCGCACTCTGAGTATTGGCGTAGTCGACCAGTTGCGTCGCCCATTTTTTGAATGAAGTGGTTTTGGGCGGTAAAGACACGGCCTGGCCGGCGGCCAGTTGTTTGTATGCCTTGGGTAGATCTTCCAAAATAATACGCCAGGAGACACCATCTACGACCAGGTGATGGGCGACAACCAGGAGCCGGCCATGGGTATCGGGACCGTAGTCGAACCAGACAACCCGAAACAGGGGACCATCGAAGATATTTAGGCTTCTCTGAATCTGGTCGGCGGCCGATTCCAGGGCAGTCGCCCGCTCTGCCGCGGCAATGGAGGACATGTCCCGGCGCTCGAAATAGGGTGTAGCGGCCGGTTTGTTATTATTTTCGAAGTATTGGTGAATACCGTCCTCGGTGCGCTTGAAGCGTAACCTGAGGGCGTCGTGGTGGTTGAGCAGGGCATCCACCGCGTCGGCCATGGTTGCGCTGTCAAACGACTCGTAGATATCAAGAAGAACGGCCATATTGTAGTGATGGATCTCTTCGTGTTCCTGTTCGAAGAACCAGTGTTGAATAGGCAGCAGAGGAGCGGGGCCGGAGATCAGACCCTGTTCGGCCTTAACAAGCGGTGTGGAGGCCCCGTGTTCGGCCAGTTCGGCGATGGTTTGATACTTAAACAGGTGTTTGGAAAAAAGCTGAACTCCCAGGCGCTTGGCCCTTGCGATCATTTGAATGCTGAGAATAGAATCTCCGCCCATCTCGAAGAAGTTATCGTGAATGCCGATGCGTTCCATGTTGAGCAGCTCACACCATATTTCTACAAGACCCTTTTCCAAAGGGTTTCGCGGGGCAGAATAATTATCCGAGGCCCGTTTGGACAGATCGGGTGTAGGCAGGTTATCCCGATCAACCTTGCCGTTGGCGGTCAGAGGTAGGCTCTGCATGGTGACAAAAATAGCCGGCGTTGCATATTCCGGAAGAGCCTCGCCCAGCCAGGCCCGCAAAGCGGCGTTGTTCTCCCCGGCTCCTTTTTCATAGACCACATAGGCGGCAAGGCGTTGGGTTCCGGTATCATCATTGAATACAATCACCACGCCATCTCTCACGGACGGGGATTGTTTGAGACGGGATTCTATTTCGCCCAGTTCGACGCGGTATCCCCGAATCTTGACCTGGTGATCATTGCGTCCGGCAAATTCCAGCCGGCCCTCTGCTAGGAAGCGGACCTGATCGCCACTGCGGTAGAGGCGGGTTCCCGGCCGGCTGGAAAATGGGTTGGGAACAAAAACTTCAGCCGTCCTGCCTGGCAGATTCCGATAACCTCGCGCCAGGCCGCTGCCGCCGATGAACAGTTCTCCGGGCACGCCGAAGGGCAATAGTTGCATTCGAGGGGACAGCACATACAGCTCTGTATTGGCGATAGGTTTGCCAATAGGGACCGGGCCCGGCGGCAGGCCGGCCAGGTCTGAATCGTAGATGCAACAGCCAACCACGGTTTCCGTTGGACCGTATTCGTTGACAATCCGAGTTTGTGGAACGCGATCCTGTAGAAAGGAGAGGGTGCGCCCCAATAGCTGCTCTCCGCCGATAACCATGAGTGGCCAGGTCTCACGGGGTTTCACCAGTTCCGGGTCTCTGCCCACCGCTTCCAGGTGGGCAGGCGTTATCTTGGCCAATCCGATGTCCGGCTCATTGAGAGAGGCGGCCAGGTCTTCGATGCCCTGCTCCTCGGCCAACAAAACAACGGCTCGGCCCACCAACAAGGCTGGGAACAAGCCGGTCACCGTCGCATCAAAACTGATGGAGGTATGCGCCAGGCTGTTACCCCTTTGCGCCACCTGGTAATGTTGCACGCTCCAGCACAGGTAGTTGGCGAGGCCCCCATGGGTAACCATTACGCCCTTGGGTTGGCCCGTGGACCCGGATGTGTAGAGGACATAGGCAAGGTTTTGGAGGTTAACGGCCGGCGCTTGAAAGTCGGCGAGCGGGCCGTCGGGAAGCGAGCCGGGTTGGAAGGTCTCTACACCAAATTCCGGCACGGGTGTGAAGGGACTGGTCAACAGGAGTGAAATACCGGCGTCGTTGATCATGTACTTTAATCGCAAGACCGGGTAGGCCGGGTCCAGGGGTACGTAGGCGGCTCCTGCCGCGAGAACGCCCAGCAGGCTGACCATCAGGTCCGGACACCGTTGCATGTAGATGCCCACCCGAGATTGGGGGCCATAGCCGGTCCGGCGTAGATGAGTCGCCAGGCGAACGGCGCGTTGCCGAAGCAGGCGATAGGTGAGTTCCTCATTTTTGTAGGAGACGGCCGTATTATCCGGCGTTTTTTGGGCCTGTTTTTCAAAAAGCTGCCACAGGGTTTCCTGACTGTAGGCGACGGCGGTCCGGTTGAACGCCTCCAGGAGCCATTTCCTTTCGGCATCTCCAAGCCGGACCAAGTCGTCAATTTGGGTATTTCGCTCGGGAACACAGGCCAAAAAAGCCACGTATTGCGCGGCAATTCTCTCAACGATTTGCTGGTCGTAAAGCCTGGTGTCGTATTCAAATCGAAGGCTTAATTGATCTTTGGCATGGGTGCATGTGAGTTTGATTTTGACGCGATCCCAAACAACCCGCCTGTCGACCGTCTCAAAGCTGAGGGAGCCCGCTTCAATTGGGTCCGGCAGCGATTCGTAGCTGAAACCGAAGGAGAAGAGGAGGGGCGCATCGGAATCGTCTGAATCACTGGAAGAATCCTCCCAATTATAAAATTCCTGCCATTTAAGGAAGTCATCCAGGATGGTCTTGTTGTTGTTCAGAAGGTCGGCGAAACGTGGCAAAGCCTTGAAATCGCAGGAGAGGGGCAGGGCCCTGGCGAATAATCCGGGTAAGGGCGCCAGGTCGTCGTATTTACGGCCGTCGTAATCAACAGCGACAACGAGACGGTTCTTGTGCGTTAATTGATAGAGCACGGACTGCCAACAGGTTAGCAACAGCACGGGAATATCTACGTCGTCTTTTTTGCAGAGGCATAACAGTTTTTCCAAACAATGCGGTGAGGTTTCTATGGCGTGGAAGGCCGGTTCATAGGTCACCTGTTCAGCGGCGGGTCGCTCCAGGGGAAGGCCCGTCCCAAGGGCATCACTGTGATCCATTTTCTGCCAGTAGGCTCTGCCGGCTGCGGTGTCTTGTGAGGTCAACAATTCGTGCAGCCATTCCGATAGATCCACGTACTGCATGGGCTCTTCGTCGGGATCAAGCACTTGAGATGATTGGGTTATTTCGGCGAGACCGCGAACCAGGTTGTCGAGGGCTCTGTCATCCGCGCAGAGGGCCGGCAGGCTGAGCCATAAGCAGTGAGAGTCCTGCGTAATTTTGAAAACAGAGACCTGGAAAACGGGGCCGTTTTTGAGATCAAATACACGACGGTCTTCTTCTTCCCGCAATTGCCCAAGGCGGGTTTGGCGGGCTAATGGTTCGAGCTCTGTCATATCGAGAAAAGTCCAATCCAGAGACGCTTCATCGGCGATCATCTGGACCGGTGCACTCATGCCGGGTAGAAAATTAAAACGAGTACGCAGGATTTCGTGGCGCGCCACCAATTCCTCAAGATCCGCTTTCAATTTGTCTATTAAAAGCGGGCCGTTCAGACGAACCTCGGCCCAGGCTCGATAAGCCGGCTGATAGATCCCATCCTGAAGAGACCACAATCGTTTCTGCTGGGGAGAAAGGCGAAAGCCCTCCATTTCCTGGTCTGTCATCATCGCTCCAGATCCGAAGCATTAAAAGCGTCAGCCATACCGACGAGAATCTTACGGTCTCCCTTAAAGGGCCTCCGGCCATGTGCGGCCAGCATGTTGTCCAGCATCAACACATCGCCTTTCTGCCAGGGGAATGTGATGGTTTCTTCATCGAGAACGCCGCGTATCTCGTCGAGAATAGATCCATCAATGGGCGTACCGTCGCCGAAATAGGCATTGCGGGGCAGATCTTCCAATTTGAATTGAGTCAAAAGGATTTCGCTGACTTCCGGCGCCAGTGCGGATACGTGGAAGAGGTGTGCCTGATTAAACCATACGTGCTCTTTCGTTTTGGGGTGACGGGCAACACCCTGGCATTTTTGGGCGGTTCGCAAGTGTTCGGAATTCAGCCACTCGAATTCGATGCCTTTTTCCCTACACTGTCGGCCAACATCATCGCGGTCCTGGGTTTGAAATGCTTCCTCCCAGGATAGATCGACCTGGTTTTGGTGGTAGTTGCGAACGTACTTGACCCCTTTTTCGCTGAACATGTCTCTGATCTTGGGGTCAATTCGATTGTAGACCCGACGACTGTCCGCGATGGGGGTTTCGCCGTCTTCGGCGGCCGGTATGGCGCAGAAGAATACAATTCTCATGGGCCAGGCGGAGGAGTAAGCGCTTTCATTATGCAGGGGAATGGACACGTGACGGGGGTATTCTGTTGATGTGTAGATATTTCCGCTGACCTTGGTCCTGGGTGTTGAGCGATAGGTATAGGAAAGCAGATCCTTGCCGAAACTGTTGATGATAATCTGTTCTAATGTTTCGGGTTTGGGGTTGAAGCCGCGGAAAAGCACGCCTCCGAAGCGTTGGATATGAGTGTGTAGCTGCTCGCGGTGATTCTCAAGCCAGGAGGCAAGCAGAACATCATCCATATTAGGTTCGACTACAAGGGGTAACGGGTTTTCCCCGTCAAAGTGATGGGTTTTGACTAATTCCTTTTGTGACAAAGCCTTACGTTTGACTTTCCCTAATCTGCCAATGGTGCGTGATGGTGGTTTCATAGCCGTTCTCCCTTGTACTTAAACGCGCCGTCTTTTGATTCGGCTCAATTTCTTCAGGCTGGAGGACGCGAGGTCCTCCTCTGTTTGCTTTCTGTGTTCCCGTTCCTTTTCAGTCAGCAGGGAAAGAAGTTCTTCCACCCGGACCTCTGGGTTTTGGGCAACTCCGGCTAATAGCGTCTTGTAACAGGAGAGCATGAACTGAATCGTGCCTTCCTCAAATAGCTCGGAGCTGTATTCCATGATGCCGCTGAGGCCCTGTACCGTTTCTTGCATACTCAAAAGAAGGTCGAACTTGGCGGTTTTCTGATCCACCACCAGTTCGGAAATGGAGAGGCTGGGCAGTTCGGGCGCCTCGCCACCGGCATTCTGCAGGACAAATTTGGTCTGAAACAAAGGTGTCCGACTGGGGTCTCGTTTTACCTTTAATGCCGTGAGCAGGGTTTCGAAGGGCAGGTCCTGGTTGCTGTAAGCGTCGATCGTCACCTTTTGGACTCGTCTCTGAAGTTCGATAAAGGTGGGATTCCCGCCGATATATGTGCGCAAGACCAACTGGTTGATGAAGAAGCCGATGAGTCCATTCAATTCATAGTGGTTTCGATTGGCCACGTCAGCGCCGACCACGATATCTTGTTGTTGTGTGAAAAAGCCTTGTAGAACCTTAAAAACGGCGAGCAAGGTCATGTACAGAGTGACGCCCTGCTTGCCGGAGAGTTCTTTGAGAGACTGTGTAACCTCATCCTCAACGGTGAAAAAAGAGGTGGCGCCGCTGAGACTGCGAACTTCCGGACGCCTACGATCGGTATTCAGGTTGGTGTCGGGCAGGTCTGCCAACTGTTCGCGCCAATAACTCAGTTGGCCGTCCATCAACTCTTTGGTTAACCAGGAACGTTGCCAGAGCGCATAGTCCGCATACTGGATGGGTAAGGGAGGCAGGGAAGGGGCGATACCCTTGCACGCGGCATCATAACCCATGACAAAATCACGGATGAGGACACCCATTGACCAACCGTCCGTGATGATATGGTGGATGTTGACCAACAGGGCGTGATCGTTTTCTGCTAGTTTAACAAGATTGATCCTGAACAAGGGACCGGTGGCGAGATTAAACGGAAGACGTCCGTCCTGGCGAGCGAACCGATAGAGTTCGTCCTTGGCGTTTTGGCTGTGGGACAGGTCAACGAGGGCGAGTTTCCAGGGCGCCGAATCGGCGATAATTTGGGAGGGAACGCCTTCATGTTCGCCAAAGGTTGTTCTCAGGGTTTCATGTCGTTCCAGCAGGCCCTCAATTGCCTTGCTGAAGGCATTAAGATCAAGAGATCCTTGTAAGCGCAGTGCCATGGAAACATTATAGGCACTGGTAGGTCCTTCCAACTGTTCAAAAACCCAGAGACGATGCTGGGCATAGGATAGTGCAATAGCCCCGGATCTTGGCATGGGGACCAGGGGAGGCAGCGATTCGGCAGTTAGCGTGGTTGTATCCAGTTGCCGGGCCAATTCCGCGATGGTGGGCGCTTCGAAGATCACACGCATCTGGAGTTCTCGTTCATAGATCTTGCGCAGCCGCGAGATCAGACGTGTGGCCAGGATGGAGTCACCACCGATATCGAAGAAGTTGTTATTCATACTGATCTGATCCCGTTTCAACAGGTCAGTCCATATCTCCAGTACTTTTTCTTCCGTGGGGGTTCTGGCGGCGATATGTTCAAGAACAACCCCATCTTCGACTTCCGGCAGCGGTAAAGCCTTACGGTTTACTTTGCCGTTGGAGGTAAGCGGGAAACGCTCCATGGGAACAATGGCGGAGGGAATCATGTAATCGGGGAGCTTTTCTACAAGAATGGCGCGTAAGTCTTGAGTAGAAGACGTGGCGCCGTCCCTGAGCACGGCGTAGGCTACCAGGCGACGTTGTCCCGGCTGGTCTTGCCTGACGATTACCAGCGCTTTCTTGACCTCCGGATGTTTTAGTAACGCGGCCTCTATTTCCCCTAGTTCGATTCGGTATCCGTTTACCTTGACCTGGAAATCGGAGCGGCCGATGAACTCAATGACTCCGTCTTCCCCATATCTACCCAAATCTCCGGTACGGTAAAGCCGTCTACCAGATTGAGGATGAGTGAAGAAACTGGCATCCGTTTTTTCCTTATCGGCCCAATAGCCAAGGGCCAGACCGACTCCGCCAATGTGGAGATCGCCGGGAACGCCGACGGGACAAGGATCACCATAGCGGTCCAGCACATAGAAGTGCTGGTTGGCCATGGGGCGTCCGTAGGGAATGGATTTCCAAGAGGGATCAACTTCGTGGATGGGGTAGTGAATAGACCAGATCGAAGCTTCGGTAGCCCCGCCCATACTAATGAGGACCGCTTGGGTGAATCGGCTGCGAATCCGGTCGGGCAGGGAGGTGGGAATCCAGTCGCCGCTCATCATGACCAGTCTCAGATATTGGGTCTCTTCCTCGGGAAGCGCCTCTGTATAGTCGATTAACATCTGCATCAACGCGGGCACGGTATCCCATAGGGTTACCCGATGTCGGCGCATGAGTTTGAGCCAGTGGGCGGGTTCCTTGACCTTGTCTTCGTCGGGGATAACAACGGCGCCGCCCGTGGCCAAAACTCCAAAAATGTCGTAGACGGATAAATCAAAGCTCAGCGCGGACAGTGCCAGTATGCGGTCCTGGGGACCAACGGAGTAGGTGAGGTTAATGTCATAAAGGGTATTGGTGGCGGCCTGGTGTTGAATCATGACGCCCTTGGGCACGCCGGTGGAGCCCGAGGTAAAGATCACATAGGCCAGATCATCGGGTTGCTGCAATACCGGCACGGCCTCGTTTACATCCAGCCGCTGGTAACTTGGAGCCATACAGACCGTTGCTACTCCTGCCGGCCAGGATTCATTGCGACTTCTGTCTTCATCGGTTATCACGAGCTCAACCTCGCCAACCTCCAGAACCTTGTTGCGCCGTTCCGCCGGCCAGGATGGGTCGACGGGCAGGTAGGCGGCGCCGGAGAACAATACGGCGTAAACCGCAGCCACCTGAGGTCCGCCCTTTTCCATACAGACGGCCACCAGACGATTGGTAGAAACGCCCATTTTTTTCAGGCGGTTTGCCAACTGAATGGCGCGGCTGTAAAGTTGGGTATAGTCCCACTCCTGATCCGCGTAGATAAGCGCCGTATTGTGGGGCGTTTTTATCACTTGATCTCGGAATAGGCTCTGCATCATTTTTTCGGCAGGGAAGGAGGTGTCGGTTTGGTTCCAGGTATCCCAGACCCGGCGACGCTCCTCGGGCGTAACAATAGATAAGGACGAGACCTTGGACCGGGCATGGTTGGGCAGATTCTCCAGTAAGATGGTGTAATGGGTTAACATACGCCTTACGGTCGCCCGGTCAAAACGGGAAGGATCGTATTTAATCTGTACCATGGCCTGTTCACCGGGGATAACAACCAGGGTCAAGGGATAATTGGTTTGCTCCACCGCGTGCATATGATTGACGGCAAGATCACCCGGCTGTTGCTTCTCTTCCAATGCTCTGTCGACCGGGTGGTTTTCAACCACCAGCAGTGTCTCGAACAAGGGTGCGGAACCGACGACCTGACTCCAGCGGAATATGTCGACCAGGGGCGTGTATTCGAAGCGGGCGCGGTCAATCTGAATGCCATGCAAGCTCTTTAACCAGGGAATCATGTCCTCGTTGCTGTCTATCTCAATCCGCACGGGCAGGGTATTGATAAAGGGACCCACGATAGATTCTACGCCGGGCAGTTCCGGCGGACGTCCGGAGACAATTGCGCCGAAAAGAATGTCGGATTCGCCGGAATAACGATGAAGTAATAGAGACCACATGCCTTGAATGAGGATGTTAAAAGTGACCTGACCTTGTCTGGCCAGATCATTAAGCGCCTGGGTTTTGGCTTCATCCAGGTAGGTTGTTACCGTGGGCGGCATCATACCCTGATCCAGGCTTATGCCGGTGCGCCGTTCAACCGCAAGAGGTGTTGGATCGGTAAAACCGTCAAGGTATTGGCGCCAGAAGCTCTCCGCTTCGTCCATATCCTGGCGGTTAAGCCAGCGAATGTATTCTCTGAAGGGGCGGGCGGGCGGCAAGGCCGGCCGGGTGCCCGTTCGGGCCGCTTCATAGAAGGCAAACATTTCCTGTAACACCAGCGGCATGGACCAGCCGTCGGTCAAAACGTGGTGGTGGCTCCAGATAAAACGATATAGGTCATCTTTCAATCGGATGAGGATCAGGCGCATCAAGGGCGCCTTGGTGAAGTCGTAACCCTTGATGCGATCCTGCAAAACGATGCGATCTACCTGTTCTTCCCACTGGGACTCGGGCACGGCGCGCAGGTCTTCCTCAACCCAGGGCAATTGGACCTTTTTACGCACAAGTTGAACAGAGCGTTCGCCCTCTACCTCGTGAATCAAGGTCCGGAAAATAGATTGGCGGTCCAGTACATCAATCCATGCCTGGCGGAAGGCGGGTAATTCCAGTTTTCCTTGCAATTCGCACATGATTTGTTCCACGTAAACGCCGGAATCCGGCGCCACGAGTGAGTGGAACATCATGCCCTGTTGGAGCGGGGAGAGCGGGTAGATCATTTGAATGTTGCGCTTATTGGAAGCCTCGGCCAGATCGGCGTAAATGCGATCCAATTCGTTTTGTGACAGAGCGATATCGGGGAAGTCGGAAGGCGTGGCGCCGCCCGAATCCGGCTGCAGGCAGAGGCTGATCACCTCGCGTAGGGCTAAAGCGTAAGCATCGATCAGGCCTTGAATGTTCTCTTTTTGGTGCAACTGGGTATTGTAGGTGCAGTTGATGGTGAACCGGCCGCCGGAGACGGAACTGACGAATTCCAAGAGATAGGGCCGTTCCTGGCGGTTGGAAACCATGGCGCCCGGAGATTCGGATGCGGGTCGAAGCAGTCCTTCTTGCGCCAGCACTTCATCCAAACGACCCAGGTAATTAAAAAGGATGGGAGGGCGAGCGATACGATTCATGACCTCGGCTACCTCGCCGTCCTTGGACATGAAGCGTAGTATGCCGTAACCAAGACCCCCGGCAGGCACGGATCGAAGTTGTTCTTTAATGGCTTTTAAGGAGCCCGCGATATTGTCTTCACCTTGTGGCATCAGGCAAACCGGATACTCAGAGGTGAACCAACCCAGCGTTTGGGAGAGATCCACGTCGTCGAACAGATCTTCACGGCCGTGGCTTTCCAAGGTGACCCATGTTTTGGCTGACCCTGACCATGATCTAAACGACAAGGCCAATGCGGTCAGCAAGACATCGTTAATTTCGGTATTAAAAGCCTCAGGAACACTACTAAGTAATGCGTTTGTTTCGTCCGTGTTCAGGCTTACCCCAAGTGCTTGTGTGGAAGCATAGGTATTGGTTCCGGATCCGTCCATGGGGATTTGACCGGCCTCAACGTTGCCGACCTCTTTCCAGTACTGGAGTTCCCGGCGTAAAGCATCAGAGTCGGCGTGGCTCTCAAGCCGTTCGGCCCATGCCTTGTAAGAGGTTGTTTTTTCGCCGAGATGAATGGGCCGGCCTGCACTGACCTGCTCGTAGGCGGTCTGAAGATTTTGGAGCAAGATACGCCAGGAGACACCGTCCATGGCCAGGTGATGGACCACAATGAGTAAACGTCCGGGGCTTTGGCCGTAATCGAACCAGACAACCCGCATGATGGGTCCTTGGACGATGTCCAAACCGGCCTGGACGCGATTGATCTCCTGGTTGAGGCGGTCCCGGCGCCCGTCCGCTATGCTCATGTCGACATATTCAAGGTATTTGGCTCCGGGTTTATCGTCCCAGCCCAACATGCGCTGCGTCCAACCGGATGCGTTCTGCTCAAACCTGATGCGCAGGGCATCGTGATGCTTGAGCAGCGCTTCGATTACCCTGTCCATGGCCGCTGAATTAAGGCTACCATGCAACTCGAAGAGCAAGGCCTGGTTGTAGTGGGAGACGTCATCGGGATTTTGTCCGAGAAATTCGGCTTGGACGGGCAGTAAGGGCAATTGGCCCGTGACCAGTCCTTGTTGGGCGATGGCTTGCGGCGTGTCTACAATCACCATATTGGGCGCCAATTCCGCAATGGTTTGATGCTCGAATAGTTGCCGGGGTGTACATTGGTAGCCTTTGCGTTTGGCCCGTGAGATCATCTGAATGCTGATGATGGAATCGCCGCCAATTTCAAAGAAATTATCCGAGATCCCCACGCGATCCAAGCCCAATAATTCGGCCCAGATTTCCGTGAGGGCAGTCTCTACGGAGGTGCGTGGCGGCAGGTAGGCCTTATCAATTTGTTCATCCAAATCGGGGATTGGTAGCCGCTTGCGATCCAACTTACCGTTCGCCGTGAGCGGCATGGCTTCCAACACGATAAAGGTAGAGGGGGTCATGTAATCGGGGAGCTTGCTCGCTAGAAACTGTTTAACGGGGGTGATATCCCAGTTATCGGCATCAATTGGGACGATATAAGCCGTCAATGTTTTTACGGTAGCTTTTAGTTCGTGGACAAGTACGACCGCCTCGCGAACATTCTCATGAAGCATTAAGACAGACTCAATTTCACCCAGTTCAAGTCTGAAGCCCCGGATCTTAACCTGAAAATCGGTTCTACCCAGGAAGTCGAGGTTACCGTCTGGTAAGCGTCGGCCCAAATCACCGGTTTTATAAAGTCTGGCCCCCGGCTGTTTGTCGTAGAGCGACGGTGTGAAGACTTCGGCGGTGCGTCTGGGATTATGCAGATAGCCGCGTCCAACGCCCTCACCCCCAACGTGTAGTTCACCCACCACGCCCATGAGCACCGGTTGAAGTTGGCTATCGAGGATGTAAAGGCGCATGTTGCGAATGGCTTTGCCGATGGGGACACGGGTTTCCTCGGGCGCGGGAGGTTGGGAAATGAAATGATGGGTTACATCATCAGAACATTCCGTGGGCCCATAAGCATTCACCAGCGGAGTATTTGGGTGGCCGGCCAGCCAGGTACGACAGAGATCCGGCGGCAGAGCCTCACCGGTAGGAACCAGGTAGCGCAACGGCAGCGGTCTTTTGTTTTGAGCAATCTCGTCGAGGATCAAGCGCAGAAGAGAAGGCACCACTTCAAGGATGGTGGCTTCGCGACATTGATCCAGCAGCAGAGCGGGGTCATGTGCGGCTTCATCATCGACAATACGCACGCGTCCGCCAACCAAAAAGATGGACAGGAATTGCCAGACTGAAATATCGAAACACTGTGACGCGTTCTGGATCAAGGTATCAGCGGCGGTCATGGCAAGGTCTTCTATTTTGGCGGTCATGTGGTTGAGCATACCTCTTTGTTCCACCATGGCGCCTTTCGGGGCACCGGTTGACCCTGAAGTGAAGATCACATAGGCCAAATGCTCGGGGCTGACCGGCCGGCATAGGTTCTGATCAGAGGTTTGCGGGAGATCTTCCCAGAAAAGAACCTCCGGGACATGATCGCCTGAGACCTGTTTTAAAGCGTCCCGGCTTGTTTCCTGATAGCGGCGAGAGGCAAGTAAAAGAGGTACTTTACTCAGAGAAAGAATGAGTGCCATGCGCTCGGGCGGATGATTGGGATCGAGCGGGAGGTAGGCGCCGCCGGCTTTAAAGACGGCCAGGAAGGCAGTCAGAAGATCAATGCCCCTTTCGTCAAGCAAGGCAACCGTTACCTCGGGGCCGACGCCCCTATCGACCAGGAAATGAGCAAGGCGATTTGCCCGTGCGTTGAGCTCGCTGTAACTGAGTCGGATCTCGGCGGCATTCGTTTTCTCAAACAAAACAGCTATTGCGTTGGGTGTTGCTGCGACCTGTTCCTCAAACAAGCGAATAAAACATTTGTCTGACGAGGGCTTTTTCTGGGGATTCCAAGCCTCGAGGAGGTGCCGGCGCTCCGACTCCGTCAGTAGTTCAATATCCAGGATTTTTCCATCCGATTTGGCGACCATGGTATTCAACAGACGACAATAATGATCCAGGAGCCGGTTCAGGGCCCGCTCACTGATAGAACCGTCAGAAATGAACTCGATTTCCGCGCGATGCCCGGGCATGATGTTTATGGTCAGGGGATAATTGGTGAGGCCCATGTTGCTCACATTCGTAGCGCGAAGGCTGCCTGAGCTGGTTCTTTTCTCGAATAGTTGTGTGACCGGATAGTTCTCGAAAACAAGAATTGAGTTGAACAGGGGCTTGTTCCCTGCCATTTCACTCAACCCTTGAATTTCTGCAAGAGGCACATAGCCGAATTTGTCTCGCTGCGCCTGTTCTTTGTGCAGAATTTTCAGCCAGGCAGAGAGGTCCGCCGTCAAATTCACGTCAACCCGGGTAGGCAGATTGTTGATGAAGGGGCCTACCATGTTTTCCACACCCTCCAACTCTCCGGGGCGACCCGATACGATGGTACCGAACAGGATATCGCGCTCGCCGCTATAACGGTTAAGAAGTAACGCCCAGGCGCCTTGGAAAAGGATGCTCTGAGTTAATTGGAATGTTTTGGCCAGAGTTTTCAAACCGGCGGTTTCCTGTTCCGAAAGTTCCCTATTGATGATGCAGGGTTTTAGTTGGACATGCTCGTCCGATTCCGCCTGATGGTTACTCATCAGTGGCGTTGGTTCGTGGAAACCCTTTAAGTAACTTCGCCAGAACAATTTCGACTCCTGCCGGTCTTGGGTCTGCAACCAGCGAACGTAATCTCTGAAGGGTCGGGATGTACCGAGAGCACTTTGTTCACCCTTGACGTGGGTCTCATATAGGGTGAACACTTCACTGAGCACAATAGGCACAGACCAACCATCTAGTAAAACATGGTGATGACTCCAAACAAACTCGTGAGTTCTCTCAGCCGTACGGATGAGGTAAATGCGCATTAAAGGCGCTTTTTCAAAATTGAAACCTTTGGTCAGGTCTTCGTGAAGCAGCTTTTCCAATTTCCCCGATTGGGTTTTGGGCATTTGGTCGCGCCAGTCCAGGTGTTCGATGGGCAGGGTAAGCTTACGGTGAATCACCTGGCAGGGCTCCTCCCCGAAATTGTCGAAAGATGCTCGCAGTACCTCAAAACTGTTTAAGGCATCTTGCCAGGCCATGCAAAATGCGGTTGGGTCCAGATCACCCTCCAACCGAGCTTTGAGCTGAATGACAAACACCCCGGAATCGGGAGAGATCAAGGAGTGATACATCATCCCACTTTGGAGCGATGACAAGGGATAAGCGGTCTCGATATCCCGCCCATTCCCTTCGGTGGATATTCTTGCGACCAAGCTGTCCAGATCTTCCTGGCTGATGTCCAGATCGGCGACATCCGATGGCGTTAAACCGCCTCTTTGAGGTTGCCTGCAATAGTGTATCAGTTCCTTCAAGCAGGTCATGAACTCATTCATCATGCCGTCGATGGTCTGCTTGTTATGGATTGAGTTGCTGTAGGCGCAGTTCACTTGTAAACGGCCGTCGACAATGAGACTGTTAAAATCGAGAAGGTTCTCGCGTGTCTGGGATAGGGCCGCTGTTTGCCCGAAGGCTTCATCGGCAAGTGAGATCCCGTTCATTTCCTGAACATTCTGACCGACCTGGCCGAGGTAGTTAAAACTGATCTGGGGCTTGGGTCGTTTTTCCAGTTCCGCGCGAACAGATGGGTCCGGGTGCAGATAACGCAACAGACCGAAGCCGATCCCGCGTCGAGGTATGGCGCGCAGCTGTTCCTTTATGGATTTCAGACCCACTTCAAGAGACCAGGCCGGGTCCAGGCTTAAGTACACCGGGAATCGAGTGGTGAACCAGCCCACGGTGCGAGAAAGGTCGACACCGTCGAACAGATCTTCGCGACCGTGGCCCTCCAATGTAAGCAACAGATCTTCGCTGCCTGCATGCCGGCTATAGGCCTTGGTTAAGGCGGTTAACAGTATGTCGTTGATTTCCGTACGGTAGACCGCGGGAACCTCACGCAGTAAGGCCTGTGTCGTCTCTTTATCTAATATCGCATTACTTGTTCTGATTGAGGCGATCGTGTTCTCGCCTTGTTCGTTGTCGCACGGAAGAGAACTTGCGTTGGACATATTGAGTCCCAGCCAGTATGCCGCCTCGCTTTGGGCGGCGGGTGAGGCGGCATAGTTGGCCAAACGATCCGACCATGCTTTATAGGATGTGGTTTTTGGCGCCAGATTGGCAGGTTGGTCTCGGCGTATATTCTCATATGCTGAGATCAGATCTTCTAAAAGAATACGCCAGGAAACCCCGTCCACGGCGAGGTGGTGAATGGTAATTAGCAGGCGCCCGGGTTCTTCGGCGCCAAAATCAAACCAGGCGGCGGCCAGAAGAGATCCTTCTCCCAGATTAAATCCAGCTTGAATACTATCGGCTGTTTCGTTGAGTTCGGCCGCACGACGGTCTGCCGGCGTCTCACGGAGGTCGAAGGTCTGAAGGAGAGAGGTAGAGATGCTTTCATCTTCCGGGTTCAGGGTTTGTAACCACCCTGTCGGCGTCTCTTGGAAGCGTAATCGCAATGCATCGTGATGGGTCATGATCAGGGTAATGGCTTTGTCCATGGCCTCAACATCAAGTTGCTGAGGAACCTTTAGTAAAACACTCTGGTTATGGTGTTCGCGATCCCTGTCAATCGTTTCAAAGAACCAATGTTGTATGGGGGTCAACGGAAGGGGGCCAAAGACCGCATCATGGTTCAGGTCTTCCACGATCTCGGTAACGAGGGCTAATTCGGCGACGGTTTGGTTCTGGAAGATCTGTTCAGGTGACAACTTCAATCCAATGCGCCTGGCTCGAGCAATCATTTGGATACTAATGATCGAATCACCGCCGATCTCGAAGAAGTTCTCGTGGATACCCACGCGATCATGACCAAGTAGCTTGCCCCAAATATCTGTCAAACTGGCCTCGACTGGGTTTCTTGGGGCAACATAGGTCTTTTCAATCCAGTCCGAAAGGTTCGGTTCCGGTAAGGCAGCGCGATCCAACTTGCCATTGGACGTTAGCGGGAGTCTGTCCAGCATCATAAAGGTGGCGGGTATCATATGATCGGGGATTTGCGACTTCAATTCGTCGCGTAATGCAGCGGGATCGATCTCAAAACCCTTTTGTTCGGGTGTCAGATAGGCAATCAGACGTTTGTTCCCGGATTGATCTTCCCGGTCCACTACCACGGCTTGACGAATCTCATCGAAGTCGGCAAGTACTGACTCAATTTCACCAAGCTCAATTCGGAAGCCTCTGATTTTTACCTGGTGATCGATACGGCCGGCGTATTCAATATCGCCCTGGGACAGGAACCGGCCCAAATCACCGGATTTGTAAAGCCGGGCTCCGGAAACCCCCGACAGAGCGTCGGGCGTAAACCTTTGTGCGGTTAGCGCCGGTCGGCCGAGGTAACCCCGAGCAAGACCCAATCCGCCAACATGGATTTCACCAGGGATCGCTGCGGGCGAAAGCTGCATATTTTCGTCGAGCAAGTATAGGGTTGTCGTTGGGATGGGGCCGCCCAGACTACGATTGTTATCTCGAATATCTTGTTCTTGAAGTTCCCGGTAACTGGCATGAACAGTGGTTTCGGTGATTCCGTACATGTTGACAAGAGTTACCTGGGGATAAAGATCGCGCCATTGTTTGAGCTGGCGTGTTTCTAAAGCTTCGCCTCCGAAGATGACAGTCTTAATTGGGAGTTCCCTGGGTTGCTTGACGCATTCCTCCAGCAAATGGTAGAAAGCGGTTGGGGTTTGGTTGAGAACGGTGACCCCTTCACTAACAATCAAATCAAGGAAAGCGGCAGGATCCCTGGTCAGCGCCTTGGGCACGATCACCAGCTTGCCGCCGTAGAGCAGGGGACCGTACATTTCCCAAACGCTAAAGTCGAAGCAGTAGGAATGGAACAGGGTCCAAACATCATTTTGGGTGAATTTGAATTTGTTCTTGTTGTTGAACATCAAACGCACGGCGTTTCGATGTGTCAGGAGCACACCCTTCGGTTTACCGGTTGAACCGGAAGTGTAGATACAGTATGCAAGGTGATCGGGATAGACCCGTGCCTGGGGAGCTGTTATCGGCTGAGCCTCAAGAAGCGTGTTTTCTTCATCAATTATTATGGTAGAAACATTGTCGGGCAGCCCCTCTTGGTAGGCTGCCCGGGTAATCACCACGGGCGTGCCGGCGTCTTCCACCTGGAACTGTCGGCGCTCTAATGGATAGGCTGGTTCGATGGGCAAGTAGGCGCCCCCCGCTTTGAGAATTGCCATTACGGCCACGATCATCTCTACACTGCGATCTAAGCAGATGGCAACTAGGATATCGGGGCCTACGGAGTTCTTTTGCAGTAGGTGCGCCAGTTGATTGCTTCGTTCATTCAATTCTCTGTAGGTGAGTCTCCGGCCCTGGCAATCCACCGCGATCTGATCGGGCGTTGTAGCGGCCTGTTGGGCAAACAAGCCATGCAGGGTCTGGCTATCGGGATACTGGGCAGTGGTGTCGTTCCAGTCATGTACCTGCCTGGCAATCTCGTCCTCTCGCAAAAGAACGACATCATCGACGGCCAACTCCGGCGTCTTGACCATGGCTTCCATGATAACTTCAAAATGACCAAACATCTGTTCGATCAACCAAGGATCGAAGAAGTCTGAGTTGTAAACCAGGTTACCCGTGAAGCAGCCGGCAGTCTTTCTGATCGAGAGGTTGAGATCGTATTTGCCGTAACCGATATTGGTGTGGATGACAGATGCAGTTATACCACCCATCTCCAGGGAATCGATGGTTTCCGATTCGTATTGGAATAAAATGTCGAATAGCGCGGTGCGGCTCATGTCTTTTTCAGGCCTGAGCACGCCTACCAGGCGATCAAACGGCATTTCGTTGTGAGCTTGGGCCTGTTCGAAGAGGTTGCGTGTCCGTTCCAGGAAAGAACGAAAATCGGGGTTACCGGAGGCATCGCCGCGTAGCACGAGCAGATTGGAAAGCGGTCCCACTATCTCGGATGTCTCGGCGTGGTTCCGACAAGGATCGGTAACACCGGCCATGATCTCATCCTGGCCGGAATAACGGTGGAGCATCACCATGTAGCCGGCTAAGAGGGCAACGTCTTCGCTTATTCCTTCCCGCTCGCAAAAAGCGCTAAGCTGACCGGAGAATGCTTCGTTCAGAGAGAAGCCATGGCGGGCATCGGTGAATGTGTGGATCGCGGGACGGGGTCGATTGAGCGGCAGTTCGAGAGCCTTCAGTTTGCCGGACAGTTGGCGTTTCCAGTAGAAGAGAAACGGCTCCATATTTTCTTCGGTCAGGTGATGTTGCCAACTCGCATAATCAACATAGGACAATCCGGTTGAGGGGGCCTCAACTTCCTTACCGTCAACAAGTGCCGAGTAGGCTGTTGCCAGGTCCCTCGTGATTCGTTGCACGGACCATTTATCCACCAATATATGGTGGAACACAACTAGCAGAATAGAGCGGGTATCACTGATTCTCAGCAGAGAGGCGCGCATCAGCAGATCTTCGCTCATGTTAAAGGGATATCGCGTTTGTTCCAGGGCAAGGTCGACCGCTTCTTCGGTGGTCGGAGCTGACTCCCTTAAATCCCATACTTCCATTTCCAATTCCGCGTTGTGGCGGCAAACCTGGAACCCGGTGTGTTGCTCGGTGATCACCTGAGTTCGCAGAATCGGGTGTGAAATAAGAATCCCGTTTAGAGCTGCTTCCAATTTGTCCTGCTGGACAGACCCGTCAAGATTTAGAATCAGGGGAACGTTGTGATAGATAGGGCTGGTATCGTAAACATTACCTTTCTCAAAGCGGTCAATGAACCATAAGCGTTCCTGGTGAAAGGAAAGAGGAACGCGCTCGGCATAGCCCGGAGTGTCGGCTTGTGAGATGGATCGTAACGTGGGTAGTGGCTTAAGGTCGGCGATAGCATGGGTGTTTGGCGCTACCTCCGGGTTTTGTGTCATTAGTTTCAATAACCGCTCGAAGCCGGCGGCCATTCTCTTGACGGAACTTTCGTTAAAGCGCGTAATATCATAACTCCAACGCATGGAGATACGCTGCTGGGGTCCAACTTCCAACGTGAGAGGATAACTGGTCTGCTCCATGGATTCCAATTTGCCGATGCGGATGCTGGGGGCTGAATCGCCGGTTGTATCCACGGGATAGTTATCCACCACCACCAATGATTCAAATAGCGGTTGTCCCATGCCCACTTCACCATACCTTTGGATGGTGGCAAGTGGTGTATAGGCATATTGGTCTCTATCTAACTGGTTGGTTTGGATCTCTTTCAGCCAGGAAAGGGTTGAGCCGTCTGTTCTGATCTCAACCCGTAGCGGCAGCGTATTGATCAGGGGGCCTACCATGGCCTCTACTCCGGGTAACTCCGGAGAACGGCCCGCGACCGTATTGCCGAATACAATGTCCTTCTGACCGCTATAGTGGTAGAGCATAAGAGCCCAGGCGCCTTGAATCAATGTGTTTAAGGTGACCTGCGACTGACGTGAATAAGTCTGTAGTTCCTCGGTCATGATATCGGAAAGGTAGAGTGTGAAGTTTTTCTTCTTAACAAGCTCCGAACCATCGGCTTCCAACTGGGTTCTCCAACCTGAGCCCAGGGGCGTGGCCTTGCGGAAGCCCTGGAGATAACTGCGCCACCAGGCACCTGCGGTTGTCTGATCTTGTTGGTTCAACCAGCGGATGTAATCGCGGTAGGGGGGATTGGGTTGGAAGACCGGCTCCCTTCCCACACGTAGCGTTTCATAAGCGTGGAAGACATCGCCCAGCACAAGAGGCAGTGACCAGCCGTCCATAATCACATGGTGGTAATTCCACACGAAACGGTGGGTTTCCGGCCCGGTCCTTACCAGTTTTAATCTCATCGCGGGCGCTTGATCGAAATCGAAGCCGCGGACCCTGTCGGCAAGGAGTTCCTCTGCCATTTTCTGGTCCTGCTCGGTTTGAGATAAATTGGTCCAATCCTCTAACAACCAGGGGAGATTTACTCTTTTGCGTACAACCTGTAATGGGTTTTCCCCGTTGATGTCAACAAAACAGGTCCGCAATATACCGTGATGCGCCATCACCTTTATCCAGGCCAGGCGGAAGGTTTGCGCATCCATCACTCCATTAAGGTCACAGATGAACTGCATGACATAAACGCCGGAATCCGGAGCCAGCACCGAATGGTGCAGCAACCCTTTCTGGAGCGGCGATAAGGGGTAGATCATCTCGACATTGTAGTGTTTACCCTCATTTTGCGCCAATGAACCCATGAACTCATCTAATTCGGATTGGGTCATGGTGATATCTTTGAAATCGGATGGGGTGTACCCTCCCGCATCCTCGCTACAGCAATGTGTGATCAACTCACGCAACGCTTCCAGGGTCTTGTCCATCAAGCCTTGAATGGTCTCGGCCTTGTAATGGTTTGCGCTGTAAGCACAGGAGAGCTGTAGTGCGCCTTCTGTCACCAAACCGCCTATTTCCAGGGCATAGGCGCGTTGCTGGGACGAATCCTGCATTGCGCCCGCCGATTCCGTCGCGGGGCCAAACATTGTGTTGCCCGACAATACCCGGTCCAACTGACCCAGATAGTTGAAAATAATCTGGGGGGTCGGCAGTGCTTCCATTTCTTCTCTAATGCCGGAATCATTACTAAGGTACCTTAACAGACCGTAGCTCAGGCCATGTTCGGGGATGCGTCGTAATGCTTCCTTGACTGCTTTTAGATCGTCGCCGGGGTACACATTCCTCACCGGGGGCAAACCCACGGGAAAGATGGTGGTAAACCAGCCTAAGGTGCGGGAAACATCGAGTTCGGAGGAGATCGGCTCGCGACCATGACTTTCCAAAGCCAGTAACACACGTTCCCAGCCGGTCCATTGGGTCACCGCTCCGGCCAGCGCCGTTAACAGAATGTCCTGGGTTTCGGTGTTATATGCCGAAGATGCTTTCTGAAGGAGGCGGCGTGTTTCTTCCGCATCCAGGGTCACCGATACGCTTTGTTTGGAGGCAACGGTGTTGGCGCCCTCAAGGTCCAATGGTAGCGGTGAAACCTGCCACTGCTTCAGTTCCTGCCAAAACGGCAGATGTTTCTTGCTGTCTTCGGACTGGGCGCGTGTTTGAAGTTCTTCCGACCAGTCCTGGAAGGACGTTGTGCGCATGGGCAATTGGGGAGGCTTATTCTCGCCCAATTGGGTATAGGCGGTACCCAAGTCTTCAAGTAGAATACGCCACGAAACACCATCCACAACCAGGTGGTGTAACACCAGCAGCAAACGTCCAGGTGTTTGAGGCCCAAAGTTAAACCAGACGACGCGGAATAGAGGGCCATGTTCCAAATCAAGGCTTGCCTGAGCCTCGGCCACGGCCTGGTTCAGAGCCTGATCACGCCGGTCATTGGGCAGAGATGTTAAATCAACCGATGTAAGGTGTTCTCCGGCGGATTCCGTTTCCCAATCAACAATGTTCTGATTCCATTGCCCTTGTGTCACGGTGAATCGTGAACGCAACACATCGTGATGTTCAAGCATAGCGCCTATGACGTCCACTAGAGAAGATGCCTCAACCGGTTGTAGTAACTGGAGCATGACGGCCTGGTTAAAGTGGTGGGCCGCTTCGAGGTTCTGCTCAAAGAACCAATGCTGAACGGGCAGCAGGGTTACGTCACCCGTGACGGGGCCGTGGTGCGCCTCGTCATCGCTCATGGCCGTTATCAAGCCGGCCAGCTCTGCAATAGTCTGGCTCTCAAAGACCTGTTTGGGCAAAAGTTTGTAACCGAAACCCCTGGCTCGTGCAATCATCTGGATACTGATGATTGAATCGCCGCCTACTTCGAAGAAATTGTCGTGAATGCCAACTTCTTCCAGTCCCAACAAGTCCTGCCAGATTTCCGCGAGAACCTTCTGCTCAGGCGTTGTGGGTGCAACATGATCCTGGCTGGTCAGGTCTGAAACCTCCGGGGCGGGCAGTGCCCCACGATTGACCTTTCCGTTTGCAGTCAGAGGCATGGCCTCCAGGAAAATAACCTGAGCGGGGACCATGTAATCAGGAAGCCGTGTTTTGAGGAATATTTTGAGTTCGGATAGGAAATCCCCTTCGGGGTTTCCGTCGATCACCGCATACGCCACCAAGCGTTTTACTCCGGGATGATCTTCGCGAACAACCACCACCTTTTCTCGGACATTTGGGTGTTGTCCCAGGGCGAACTCTATTTCACCCAACTCAATACGATAACCGTGGACCTTGACCTGAGTGTCGGCGCGTCCAAGAAACTCGATATTGCCATCGGGAAGATAACGGCCCAGGTCGCCGGTCCTGTATAGACGTTCCCCCGTAATTGGGTGGTTCATGAAACTGGCGGCGGTGATGGTTTCGTTCCCCCAATACTCGCGTGCCAAGCCCACGCCACCAATAAAAAGGTTACCGGGTGTGTGGATGGGGCAAGGCTCCAAAACATCATTTAGAACATAGAAATGTTGGTTGGCGAGCGGTTTGCCGTAGGGAATGCTTTTCCAATCCGGATTTACATCGCCGATGGGGTAGATGATCGACCAGATAGAGGCCTCAGTGGCGCCACCCATGCTCACGATCTCAATTCCCTTAAAAACAGCGCGCATGCGGTCGGGCAAGCTGACAGGAAGCCAGTCGCCGCTAAGCATTGCCGCGCGCAAGGTTTCGGCCTGAGAGGAACTCTGCTCCATGTAATCAACGAGAATCTGCATTAGAGCGGGAACCGTGTCCCATAGGGTCACCCGATGGCGAATAATGAGCTCTGCCCAATGGGGAGGATCCTGGGTATGGGCTTCTTCCGGGATTACCAAGGCGCCGCCAACTGCCAGAAGACCATAGATATCGTAGACAGACAAATCAAAGCTCAAAGCCGATAAAGCCAGGATTCGATCCTCGGGTCCTACACTAAATCTCTCGTTGATGTCGTAAATGGTGTTAATCACCGCATCATGCTGAATGGCAACACCCTTTGGGGTTCCGGTAGAGCCCGATGTGAAAATAACATAGGCCAGATCATCACCGGTTTGTGCCGGCTCCAGCGCTTGAGGCATGTCTTTATCGGTCATGTCTCGGGTGAGCGTGTCTACGCAAAGATGGGTGATGTTCTCCGGCCAGCTATTGGTTTGAGAAAGGTGATCACTCGTGAGTACCTGTTTGACCTCTCCCAGTTCCATCACCGAATATCTTCGTTTGTCGGGCCATTGAGGGTCGATGGGAAGGTAGGCGCCACCGGCAAATTGGATGCCGAGACAGGCTGCGATCTGTTCCCAGCCTTTTTCAAGAATGACCGCCACTAACTGGTTGGGGCGAACGCCCTGCTTGCGAAGTTGGTGGCCCAGGTAGAGAGACCTGGCCAGAAGTTCGCCATAGGTGACTTCATGATCTTTGAAGATCAGTGCGACGCGGTTGGGTTCCCTGCGGGCCTGGTCCTCAAATAATTGATGCAGCATTCGATCTTGAGGGAATGGGGTTTGGGTATCATTCCACGTATCGAAAACCTGGCGACGCTCCGGCTCGGAAAGCATGGGTAATGAGGCAATGGAAGCTTGAGGATTCTCCAACATGCCTTCCAAGAGGTTGTGATAATAAACCACCAGCCGCTGCATGGTTTCCTCTTTGAAGATATTGGTATTGAATTCAATCGCGCCCTGAAAGCCCATGTCCGTTTCAGAAAGCGTGAAAATCATGTCAAACTTGGCAACCGTTCCTTCTTTGCCAATGGGGGTGATTTCCAAGTCGGGTAAGGAGAGGTCAGATTCCGGAACGTTTTGCAGGCGGAAAACAACTTGGAATAAAGGCGTATGGCTCATGCTCCGAGAGGGCTGGACCGCATCAACAATCTGCTCAAAAGGAAGATCCTGGTGATCATAGGCGGCCAGTGTCATGCTCTTAACGGCAGCCAGCAGATCCCGGCAACTCATGTCACTTGAAATTTCGGACCGCAGCACCAGCGTATTGACAAAAAAGCCGATCAACGATTCAAGCTCGGTGCGGGGTCGGTTGGCAATGGGCGAGCCCACCACGATATCTTTCTGCCCGGAGAAACGGAATAAAAGAATCTTAAAAACCGTCAACATGGAAACAAAGACTGTTACGCCTTCCTTGCGGCTAAAGGTGTTCAATTGGCTGGAAATAGATTTCGAGATTTCGAAGGCCAGGTGGGTACCTTCATAGGTTTGGACGGCGGGCCTTGGGTAGTCCGTAGGGATTTCCAAAAGAGACGGTGCATCGGCCAGTTGTTTTTTCCAATAATTGATCTGGGTTTCCAGTATCTTGCCTGAAAGCCATTGGCGTTGCCACTTAGAGAAGTCCGCGTATTGAATAGGCAATGAGGGGAGGGGTGAGGCCTGGCCGACATTAAAAGCCCCGTAAAGCGCCACAAATTCCCCGACCAGCACACCTACCGACCAGGCATCGGAAACAATGTGATGCATGATCAGAATCAGTACGTGTTCCTGTTGTGAAAGTCGTAGCAAAACAACTCTGATCAGGTTGTCTTTTTCCAGATCAAAGGGTGCATCGGTTTCGCGGTAATAGTGTTCTAAAACAAGCCGATGTTTCTCTTCTTCTCCATGCGCCTCGTCCGTTATATCAATAACAGGCATGGCCAGGTCAGCATCAGGACGGATAACTTGAACGGGCAGGCCGTCTACCTGGTGGAAATGGGTTCTAAGAACTTCATGGCGCTGCTGGATCTCCCGCAGAGCGGCATGCACCGCATCCGTGTTAAGAGGACCCTTAAGTCGGATGGCCGCGGGTTCGTTATAAGTAGAATTGGGTCCTTCTAACTGGTTTAAGAACCAAAGCCGTTGCTGTGCGAAGGACAGTGGCAGTGACTCTTCTCGAGAGGCAATAGGTATCGATGATTCATCCCTTACGGTACTCTTCAGAAATGCAATGATTTCCGGTTTATTGGCAACCAGTTTATTGCGTATTTCTGTTGTGAAGGCGTCCTTCGAGGGAGCTTTGAACCTAAGTTGATCGTCCTCTACCCAAAGCTTGATGTCCTTACCGCCAAGCTCGGCGATCAACTTAAAGATTGCGTTCATATAACCCCCATAAATTCATCATCGTTTTCTTCCGTGGCCAACTGGTCCGGCTCGGCTGGAGCCATGGCCTTAATCAGGTCGGCGAGTTCCGCTATGGTTCCCACCTCAAATATTGCCCGAACGGGGATTTCTATTCCCAGATTGGCACGGAGGCGCGTGGCCATACGCATGGCCAACAGAGAGTCACCGCCAATTTCAAAGAAGTTGTCGTGTATGCCAATTCGCTTTTGTCCCAATAATTCGAGCCAGAGTTCGGCCAGTTGTTCCTCTTCCAAGGTTCGCGGCGCAACATAGTCTTTTGTAACGGAGCCCGCGATGTCGGGAAGCGGTAGCTTCTGTCGATCAACTTTGCCGTTTGCCGTTAAAGGCATGGATTTCAGTGGCACGAACACTGTAGGAATCATATATTTAGGCAATCGCTCACCGAGGAACTCCCGCAGCATTTTTTCTGGAGATTGCTGTATTTTGGGTTTGGATTGTCCCCAGGTCAATGTCTGCTCCCGTGTGACAAATCCCCCTAAGAAACTATGGATGAGTTGATGTTCCCCACTAAGTTCCAAGGGTTCTTGCAACCTATCAAAAGCCAGGCTGCCGATGGGACAGAGGCCCACGCCTAATCCTGGCGAAACCGACATCAGAAGCTGACCCAACCAACCGGCTTTGAACAAGCGATCATGGTGCTGATCTCTTGACTCGGATTGTTGCTCTGCGGTTAAGAACAGGGAGAATGCCGCGGCATCAAAGATAGGAGCGTTGGCCCCGCCATAGATCTGGCTGCCCAACTCAAAGTATGCGTGGGTGGAAATGATCGTGTGACTCGCGGGCTCATACCGATAAAACCCTCCATCAAGTCCTTCAACCCGATGGGGTTTCACGTAAAGATAAATGCCCATGGTTTCATCGGCGTTCAGGCCACTTTCCAAAGCAAGGCTTTCTCCCATTTGAATCCCAGTCAGGAGAGAGCTTAGGGCCTCCCAGGTAATGACGCCCTCGTCAAATTCGCGATAACTCTGGCGTTCAAACAAACCAAGAGAATGGGACTTTTCGAGCGGGGTCGACAACAACGGGATGCCGGAATGGGTCGCGGAGCCCGCTTCCAAAACCCCTTTCTCACTTTCGATGCTTTGGGCCGGGTCGGGAACTCCTACCAACAGGCCGCCTATCACAACTTGTGAATCCCCTAATTCCAACCATTGCCGTAGGCGATGCTTGGGATGGAATTTGGCCAATCGCGTTTCGAGACCGTGGACAGGTGCACATGCCGCCAGTAATTGGGCCATATAACCCGCTTCAATCGTACAGAAATCGTCCGAAATGCTGCCGTACAATGGTTTGATCGCGTTGTGCTCACCCACCATTAGTACCGCGAACGCGGCATTATACATAGCTTCAAAACAATGTTCGTTCGGCATGGGCGCATCGTGAATTTTTACGAGTTCGTGGCTCCCCGGATGGTAGTAATAGAAACCGCCGTCAAAATCTTTAACGCCGTCGGTCCTTATGTAGACATAGGTCTGGACAGGATAAAGGCTACCTGCCGAGGGGTAATTGTACTTGGGTAGGGGGAAGTTCTCATCTTGGATCTGTGCCAGTCCCAACAGCAATTGTCCTGGTTTGTCGGCCGATAGAACTTCTTTGCGGAAAGACTGCGATCCGCAGGTTTTATAGACCAGTTCCAGCTTTTCTTCCAATCCATGGGTCCCAAGTGGGATCCGCGTCCGTGTTGTCTCAAAGCTGCGCAGTCCGGGTTGTTTTAGCTTGAATGCAGTGCGTTCCAGCGTATCGGATATGGTCTCCAACGGCCCGGTATTATCTTCAAATGGATTGAAGTCCGGTATGGTGTTCCCTTCGTCCTCGGGAACAATATAGGCCACCAGGTGTTTGGCGCCGGCCCTTTCACCGGCTGCAATCACCGCGCTCTCCCGAATCATTTCATGTTGGAGTAGCGTGGCCTCAATCTCACCTAGTTCTATGCGGTGACCATGAACCTTGACTTGGAAATCTTCACGGCCCAGGAACTCAATATTACCGTCGGGATGATAGGCCCCCAAATCCCCGGTCCGGTACAGTGTTTCACCGGTTTCGGGATGTTGGACGAAGCTGGCGTTGGTCTTGGCCTCATCTTTCCAGTAACCCTTGGCCAAACCGATACCGCCGATATACAGGTCGCCTGGAACGAAGTCAGGACAGGGCGTAAAGTCTTTTTTGAGAATATGGAAGGTCTGGTTCTCAAGCGGTTTACCGTAAGGAATGCTACTCCACTTGGTATCCACTTGCTCGATAAGGTAGCCGATCGACCAAATCGAAGCCTCTGTCGCGCCACCAAGACTCTGGATCACAACATCTTTAGTTATTGCACGAATTCGGTCCGGAAGGCTCACGGGAATCCAATCACCACTCATCAAAGCAAGGCGGAAACCATCGTGGAAGACCTCGTCCCGACTCTCCAGATCATCTACGATCAAGTTCATAAGTGCGGGCACCGAGTTGAATATGGTTACCTTATTGTCGCGGATATAGGCCTGCCAGGTTGAAGGTTCCTTGACCTCTTCAGGGCGCGTCATAACCAAGGCCCCACCGGCAGCCAATATCCCAAATACGTCGTAGACCGAGAGGTCGAAGTTAAGCGCGGAAAGCGCAAGAACCCGGTCATCCCCGGTTACATTGAACCGCTGGTTTATGTCTAGCAGGGTGTTCACCGCACCGCGATGATCGATCATTACCCCCTTGGGTATACCGGTGGAACCCGATGTGAAGATGACATAGGCCAGATCGGTTTCCTTCTGGATTTGCGTACAAGTGGGCAGTTGAGGTCTGTTGAGGCGATTTTGATCAACCCCGATCACCATTACATTATCGGGCCATTCCAATGATCGTTCAGTCGTGACTTGGGTGACCACGATATTGACCTCGCCCAGTTCCAGTAACTGGTGAATGCGTTGCCGGGGCTGCGTTGCTTCGATGGGCAAATAAGCAGCGCCCGACAAAAGAATGCCCATCACGGCGACAACCTGTTCCCAACCTTTTTCCATGACAACCGCAATTAGTTGGTTGGGCGCGGCGCCTGCGGCGCGCAGTTCGTGAGCCAGTGCATTTGACTGTATGTAGAGATCCTTGTAACTCAAGGTGAGTTCCGGTGCAATAACGGCTGGATGCTGATCACGTTCCTCAACCAATGCAAGGAAAAGTGACTGCATCAGGTCCGGTGACCTGGGCACCTGCGTCCGGTTTACCTCGGCCCTGCGATCTAGCTGTGCCTGAGGCATGAAGTCCCATTGTTTCTTGCGCCAGGCCTCATCATCGGTTGCCAGTTCATCTAAGAACTTACAATAGGACGCGAACATATAATCCAGCAAACCTTCGGGGAAGAGTTCATCCACCGCATCCCAGGTCAACACCAATTTGCCCTTTTGTTCCCGAACCACGTGGTCAAGCCAAACCTGAGAGGTTTCCGCGACGCTGTAATCGCTACCGTCGTTGTCGTTGGCCTCTTCGTCGGCTTCCTGGTCGTTGAACCACAATGCACTGGTGAATACAACCGGCATTGCCGCGCGTTTCTGCCCTCGAGCCAACTCTCGTAGAACCTCAACACCACTGAAGTATTTGTGCTCCATATCATTCCAAAGCCGGCCTTGAATTCGTCGCGCCCGCTCCGCAAAATCTACGGTTACATCGCGGTTCACTTCCAGCAGGGTCAGTGAGGTAAAATCGCCGACAATTTCGTCAATTTGCGGATGAACCGGGAGGCGGTTGAAAAGCGTCAAGTTTAATGTGAAGTCCGGGTTCTTGCTCCAAATACCCAGAACATCGCTATAGGCTGCCAACAGGAAGCCGGAAGGAGTGAGGCCATAGCCGTTTGCAATCTGCCTGAGATGTTCCCACTTCTGTTTGCTCAAAACGGCGCGCCGTCGCTTGAACCTGGGCTTATCTACCAGGGAAGGGTCCTGGGCAAGGGGCAGCTCAGGAGCGGGCGGCAGAGTTTCCAAACGTTTCACCCAGTAGTTGCGAGAATGTTCATACAACGGTGATTGGCGAATACGCCTCTCCATGAGCACATAGTCTCTAAAGGAAACGTCAAGCTTTGGCAGTTGATGCTTCTCATTTATGTAGAGCATGTAGAAGTCCCGGAACAGAAGCTGGGAACTCCAGCCATCCATTACCAACGCGTCCAAGATGATATGTACGCGAAAGGAGGATTCTTCAATACAGCTGACCCTGAACTCGAAAAGGGGCCATTGATCAGCGGGCATGACCTTGTGCGACATCTCGTAACGAATCTTGTCGAGAACCTCTGTCTTGTTCTCTTCATCCGTTTCTCTAAGGTCCAAGTAGGTGATTTCATACTCGGGCGGATCCTTGAGAATACGCTGGTTGCCATCCGGGGTGACCACCATGCGCAACATCTCGTGGTGGCGGATCAGATCATTAAACGCGCTATTGAGACGCGATCGATCGATGGTTGCCACATTAATTTCAAAGTAACCATGGGTACCCACGTTCCCCAGTTCAAACGCACCGGACCGACCGATCCAGTAGGCTTGTTGTACATCGGTTAAGGGGAACGGCTCGTAGCGATTCTCCTCATCCGCGATCAGTTCGGGCAGTTTGAAGGTTTCTCCGGATTGTCCGATTTCCCGATCGAGGTAAACAGCCAGTTCTTTGATAGCAGGATTCTCGAAGAGCTTAACCAGCGGGAGCCGTTGGCCGGTACTCTTTTCAAGCCGAGCTATAAATTGGGTGGCCAACAGGGAGTGACCTCCCAGTTCGAAAAAGTTATCGGTTACCCCGACCAGAGGCACGTTGAGAACCTGGGACCAGAGCATG